>OLGB01000172.1_pt1 | contig 95856 bp, 90 predicted proteins | sample 1605691 | NCBI WGS metagenome assembly OLGB01 (sample SAMEA3888925, study PRJEB22519) | human gut metagenome | biome: human gut; feature: human-associated habitat; material: faeces | place: Denmark | collected 2010 | reverse complement strand
ACGACTCATAAATCTACCCTTAATCGTGTATTGGATGATAGTTGCGGATTTTAGGTCATCGAACCGTCGCGGGATCAAACCGACCGGACGAGCCGCGACAATTCGTCGAAGGTCATCGTCCGCACCTCGCAGGCACCGACTGCGGTCGGCAGCACCAGACGGATCGTATCGCCCTCGCTCTTTTTGTCCTTGGTCACGGCCGCGAGCAGCCGTTCGGCCGGCACCGGCGGTTCGGTCGCGAAGCCCAACGCCGCAAGCAGCCGCACGATGCGGTCGCACGCGGCCGGGGCCAGCAGCCCCAGCTTCACGGCCAGCCGTGCGGCGATCGCCATGCCGACGGCCACCGCCTCGCCGTGGATCATCTCGCGCGAGCATTTCTCGACGGCATGGCCGAACGTATGGCCCAGATTGAGTTTGCGCCGCTCGCCGTGTTCGCGTTCGTCGCGGCTCACGATCGCGGCTTTGAGCCGCACGGAGTGCACCACGACCTTATCCATGGCCTCCGGATCGGCGCACAGGCCGTCGAGTCCCGCCCGCTCGATCAGCCTGAAGAGCGGTTCGTCGCCGATGATCCCCGCCTTGACCGCCTCGGCCAGTCCTGCGCGAATCTCCCGCAGGGGAAGCGTCGCGAAGAGCGACGTGTCGCAGACGACGAATTGCGGCTGGGCGAAAACGCCCGCCATGTTCTTGTACCCGTCCAGATTGACGCCGTTCTTGCCGCCGACGCTCGCATCGACACACCCCAGCAGCGTCGTCGAGACGAACCCGAACGGAACGCCGCGCATGTAGACCGATGCCACGAAGCCCGTGACGTCGGTCACGATGCCCCCTCCGACCCCCAGCAGGAAGGTCGTGCGGTCGGCGCCGCGGCGGATCAGCTCGCGGCAGACCTCCTCGACGGTCTGCAACGTCTTGTGCTCCTCGCCCGGCTCCATGCAGATCGGGTCGCAGTCCTCGAACAGTTCGGGACGGCAACGGGCGACATTGCGGTCCGTCAGCACGACCACCCGCCCCTGCGGCAGCAGGCGCGGCAGCTCCTCGACGGTGCGCCCCACCACGACGCGGCTGCGTCCGGCCACTTGCAACGAATAACTCATCATCGAACAGATTTACCTGAATGAATACCTGAGCAAATGTAACACATTTTCCTGAGATTTTATTACCTTTGCCCCCGGAATTCGGTGTAATAACCGGATTCTAAACATTGTGGAATAGATATACACGAAAGTGTTTAACTGATTCTCATCGATAAAGTCTGGAAAACTAAAAGGTGAACGAGAATGAGTTAGCATCTCTCGCGTCATGCAATATGGCGTGGGAGACTGTTGCTTGTTTTAGTTCGCGGCATTTCCAGACGCCTATCGGTTGAAATAAGTTAGCAGTCCTCACGCTTTCGCATTTTAACTGGTAACATCTTCTTTTGGGGACTGGTGAAGAAACAAAATTCAAAATCAAAACATTAAGAATGTTTAGAGCACTGTTACTTACGTGCGTAATGAGTCTGAATTTCGTTGCTTGTGATAAAGGTAACGGAAATGAGCCTTCACCTTATTTTACAGCAGATGAACTTGTTGGAACTGTATGGTCAGGAACAAACAAAGCACAAAACAACTACGAAATCAAAATTGTAAACAAAACCGATTTGAGATTGAACGTCAAGAGTTCAAAAGGTACAGTATATGTTGATAACGAAACTCTAAAATATCAATATAATCAAGAAAACGGAAACTTCACATCAAGTTACGACGAAGATCAAATCAAAGGACAAGTAACCAAAACAACAATGACATTTATTGTCGGAGATGATGACGAACAGATTACTTTGAATTTGAATAAGAAATAACGAAAGAATCAAAGATAAGAGGGACGACACGGATATTTGAATATCTGTGTCCGTCTTTCTTAATCTCATATGTCAGTGTAAACTGGTATGTAGGTGCCATTTTTTATTGAATTCATCAAATTACCCTATAACAATCGCTGTGAGACTTAAGAGGATGTTCAATATGCTATGATTCGAATACTTCGCAATAATGGTTGGGAATATTTATCAAAATATTATAGCACATTTTTTCTGCTTTTTCAATTACAATTGCATCGTTCGATGCAATTGTTCCCCAAATAGTACTGAATAGCAAAACAATACCGCATGGAAAATCTTATCCCATGCGGTACATATAGCACCCTATGCATTTATGTATTTCTACTACAATGCGTTTTGAACCTTATGCTGCGACAGAGAACAATGCTTCGACAGATTCTTTCTCTCTCTCAACATATTCCCATATTGTTATTTGACCTGGAAGAACATCGTCTTTTTCTGTGACGTTAGTTTCCTCGTACTGATCCTCAGAAAAGGTGCGCTGGAGTCTGTACTTGGCTATTGCAATTGCTGTTATGATATCGTCCACGTTGGAAAGGTGCTCCGGCAAGGCATACTCAATATCAGTTCTTGAAAGCCTGCAGTCGCTATAGTCAACAGTTTCTTGATTATATCTCCCATGATGCAATTCTTCAAGACGGTTGAATAAATCCTCAATGCGCCACTGCAGCTGCATTTCCGGGGATGGGTAACTATGATCTTCATAAGTAGCTTGTTCTTCTTTATCAATTGCGAGATTAGAAAAGTATCCCATTTAAGGTGCCTCCTTTTCGAGGTATGTTTCGATTTTTGAGTAGTAATCGATCACCGATTCTTGTGCATATGACCTTGCATCAGACTCGCACCATTGGAAATAATAGCCGAGAGCATCTTCTTTTCCATCGACGTAGCTTGAGAATTCCTGCTTGAACATTTGAATGTTATAGAAAACAAGGAGTTCTCTCTGTTCGTCGCTGACACTGTCGTATACATCACAAAGTCGATGCTGATATGCATGCCTAGCTTCATGGCACAAGGAGTCAAGAGTATCATGCGCTGAGTCGGCCTCTAGATGATCGATACTAATCGTGATTTCATGTGTTCTGTCATTGTAGCAAGCCAGCGTGTTCTCCGGTAGCGGCCCAGTAATTACGTTTAATTCGTGTGGCAGACCGAGATAATACACTTCTATGTTCGCTACAGTTTGGAGAGTGTTCAGTTTTTCTGCAGTTGAGAGGATGCTCCATTTTTCTTCTTCAAGTTGTGATACAACCTTGATGTTATTTGCGATTGTAACTTCTTGGCTGCTCGTCCTTTTAGTTGGATTTGTTGACGGAGAAAAGCATAGAATGCCAAAGAACGAGCTTACCCCCAGCACTAGAATCATGACTGACAGACAACATGCCGTTACAGTCCTCGATCCTAAAAAAGATCTGATCAGGCGTGCTCGAATGATAGCTTCTTTTCTTGCTTTTGCTCTGATTTTGGGCTTAAGAATGAGAACCACATAAGTAATCGAAAGCAACAGTGATACTGCGACAAGACTCCAAGCAAGAACTGGTGCTGTATGCCGATATGATATCAGGGAATACAGTTCATAAGGCATGATGATATTAACGAACAAACTCAGATTATTGCGTCGCTTCTTCCAAGTAAAAGCAATTCCGGCCGCAACGGAAAGAGCCAGTGCAAACCATAAGAAGATCCTCGATTGATTAAATGTCAAACCTTCAATGCTGCGAAACAGAATATTGTTGAACCATATCATCGAGATAATGCCCCAAAAGATATGGTCAAAAACATATCCCGCTTTTGACATCGTGTTATTATTGGTCATATCTTTCGCCCTCCCTATTTTGAACAGCTATCTGCTCCTTTCTACACCATTATTGTAGTCTTTATTATTACTTCTGTATAAGTGTGGGGAGCCCTTATCATAAGTAAAAATGCCCGTATATAGCAGGAAAGGGAGCTCCGCCCCCTTTCTCAACTGATTGATATGCCATTTGGCTCTATTAGGATTGCTGATATGATGCCGATTTCTGTACTGTATACTATCAGCAGAAATCATTATTCCTCGCAGGCAGCCTCGTTCTGAAGTTCCTCGAGAATCGTTTCAATAATACGCCACTCTTTTTCCGTTTCAATTGGAAGAAGTTTGGTTTCATCTTCGTCAGGATTGTAGATGGAGGCGAACACCTTTGTGTTGCCGTCTTCATCGATGCTGTTGTCGGTATATACGATGTAGTTTTTGCCGGTTTCTTCACTTTCGAACGTGAAAAGCACCTCGCATTCGATTTCCTTGCCTTCATCGTTCAAAACCTTGAATGTCATTTCTTCGTTTTTCATATTTCAGTCTCCTTATTACTTTGAGTTTAGTTCTGCTCCTATGCTGAAGCTTTTCTGATCATGGCTTCACCGCCGAGAGAAATGATTTTTGCTTTAACGGTTTCAGCAATCTTCTTCGTAGACAAACGGAACTTTGCTGTGCCATCATTTAGTTTCTTTTCCACATATGTCCTGGGGATGCTGCAAGCCATAGAGATTTCTCTTGCGACCTCGTGAACGCGTCCCCCACAATGCTTAACAATGATGTCATAAGGGATTTTTTCAGCCTTGTTCTCACGTTCCTCTTCGGCTTCCAGTTCGGCAATTTTAGCATCGATACGGGCGATCATAGAGTCAACGTCCATGTCAGTAGTGTCCTTCGTTGCATCTCCGAGAGGTACATCCGGTTCAGTAAGCGCATCAAAGAAAGCGGGGACGCCGTTGGAACGATGATTTGTTCCAAGCACAGCTTCCATTTTGTTCTGGCGAAGCTTCTTCGTGCATTCGCAAATATCAAAGGTGGTCACAGGGCTGTTCTTTTTGGGAAGTCTCTTCTTCGGCGGCGTCCAATTTCTGAAATCAAACATGTCTCTGTAGTCGGGGAGCCATGTAATGAATTTCGTCCTGCCCGAGATCATTACCAACGCCTGCCCAGTTTCCATTGCACTGAGCTGGCTCTGAGTGATCAGCGGTTCGCGGGAAGTGTGGTTTCCGTTATCCACATCACGCTCCCCGCACTTCCGGGACAGTTCGGTGAGCGTATCCCAATGATTGGTGCGGAATGCTACCATGACATCCGCATTGCTGAGGATAGTTGTTGCGTTGCTCGGGCCGTAGATATCAATAAGCTGACTGAGGCTTTGAAGCACGCACTGAACTCTGACGTTCCTGCTTCGTCCAGCACTCATCAGATGAGGCAGAGTTGAAATAGCCCCACCGATGTTCCCGAGTTCCTCCAAGCAGACGTTAAGACGAAGAGGCAGCTTTCCGCCGTACTTGTCCTGCGCAAGCCGGATATAATGAGACATAATCTGCGAGCAGAGAATACCGGCGAGTCGGTCGAAGATGGGGCGCTCATCCGGCAGAATTACGAAAATCCCGGTGCTCTTCATGCCGTCAAGCTGATTAATATGTAGATCATCCGTACCGAGCATCTGAATGAGACCTTCGCTCCGTGCGAACATAGAGATCCCTTCCAGAAATGTGGATCGGATTCCAGCCCGCGTATCACTCGCCGTGCTCACATAGCTCTGAAGGAGCATTGCTGCAACCGAGTTTGCCGGGAGACTGCTAACAAATTCTTTGAGAATCGTTCCGGGGCCAAGTCTCTCTTCACCTTTTGCGATAGTCTGATAAACGCTGGCCATAGTAACCTGATCAGCAGGTGCGTGTTCGAACAGCGCCAAAACCACCGCAACAAACACAGAGCGTGCAGATTCAGGCCAAAACGGATCACCCTTATCACTTACCGGATAAAGAGAGTGCGCAAGCTCGTCGATCATCTCAAGTGCGACCTGCTTTTTAGCCATGTCTCCGGAGGTAAAAAGCTCGTAGGGAGCCTTGAGCGGATTCCAGTGCTCGCTGTTGTAAATGTGCCTGAAATCGATCACATGGGTATCGTATCTGTCACCCATCGCACCAGCGGTCTCATAGTAAATCTCTCCTTTAGGATCAATGACAAGGAAAGACTCACCGGATTCGATAAACGCTCTGGTCATTGCCATTGTACAGCGTCTGCTTTTTCCGCTTCCGGAAACGCCGAGGATGACCATATGTCCTTCCTTGTCGTACACATAGAGAAACCCATTGTGACGGTACAATACAGGGCCAGCCGCTCTTTTATCCTTAGTAAAACAGCGCAGGGCACCCTTGATTTCAGCGTCTGTAGACCAACGATCATTTCTCATCTTCCTTCTCCTTTCTCACTGCTGAACACATCAGCAAACGCTGATTTCAACTGCTTGGTGGACAGAGTCGGCATATATCCGGAGAAATCAGCCATCTTTACAGCTCTTTCCGTAACGGCCACAGTATCCTTAACCGTCTGACACGCTTCCAAAGTCACAACCTCGCGGAGTGCATTATGGAATTCATCGGAGATGTCCACAGAAACCCCGTACTCATCCAGCAGCCTTTCGGCGATGCGAGTCAACTCGTCCGGTGTGTATGTATCGAGATGGATGATAGAAATATTGCGCACTACGGCTTTGAGCTTTTCAACAACCGACAGAACTCCCCGCGAAGGAGTTCCGCCCGTATAAAGGATCACAGTCGCAGTCCGGCAGACTTTCTTGATTTCTTCAAGGAAGAATTCGGTCTGAGCCTCATTTGCGTATTTGGAAAGCGCCGTAATATCGATTGCGACTACACCCTCAAAGCTGTTAGTATAAACAGCGCATGTGCGAATATCGCCAAAAATCTGTTTCAGCTGAGGCATAGTCCCATCAAGCATGTATTCGAGAAAAAGATCCATTCCTCCGAAGTGACGGATTTCGTTCTTCGAAAGAGTTTCAGCGACAAATCTGGTGATAGTTGTCTGTCCGTTGCCTGCATCGAGATTGATTACGAAATGCGGAGGTGCGATGCCGCAGTGCTTATGTGCGGCGCCGTTTGCGCACACCTCTGCGAGGACAGAAACGACTTCTTCAGCTCCAACCGGAGCGGCGCTAAACTCGTTTTTCATTTCAATTCCTCCGTCTTGTATTAGTCCTTACCGATGATTCCATCGATAATTCCGTATTTGAGTGCTTCTGCACTCGTCAGCCAGTGGTCACGCTCCATGTCATGAAGCACATCTTCAACCTTCTTGCCACACTCCGCGGCAAGAATAGATGCCAAGCGGTTTTTGACATTCTGGATATGATCAGCGGCGCGCGAAATATCCGTTGCCTGCCCCTGAACACCTCCCAAAGGCTGATGAATCATAACCTCTGCATTAGGCATAGCATACCGTTTACCTTTGGTGCCGGCCGCAAGAAGGAATGCTCCCATGCTTGCTGCCATGCCGGTTGCAACCGTCCTAACATCACAGTGAATGCCGTGCTTAATGGCATCGTAGATCATCATCCCATCACTTACAGTACCTCCGGGACTATTGATGATGAGGTGAATATCGTCATCTCCTCTGCCATCAAGGTAGTCGAGCTGGGACACGATAGATCGCGCAGTTCCAGCGTTGATCTCGCCGATCAGTTTTACCTTTCTCTCTTTGGTGAACTGGTAGCTTTCCAAATCAACACTGTGCTCATGTCCGTCAGTAATAGTGATGATCTGAGGAATAAAAATCTCGCTCATTTCTTTGCCCTCCTTCATGTTTGTGTTTTTATTTTAGCCGAGAGGAAAACAAAGGTAAAAGTTAGAACAGGCGCACAGAAGAGTAAAAACAGGCAGAATAAGCAGGAAAAGGCGTGTGCTGTTTTGCACACGCCTTGATCAGATGAGATCGACTTGAAAAACCAGTTGTTTCAGATTATATGATAAACTGTACTGTTTAAAGTTTTGCGAGCCGCATTGAATATTCGATTGGAGAAGCTTCTTGATCGATGCGACAATCATTTCATCATCAAGGAACGTCCTAGGCAGTTTGAATACAAACGTTTTTTGCACAGGGGATGCATTTCTTATGAAAGAAGCTAATTCTCTTCCATGATTGAAATAGCACCCCATTTTCTCATATATGCCGAAAGTCCTGGGACACTCTGGCAGCTCGTCGTCCCAATGATGCGATGATTTTATATCTGCATCTGACAGATTAAAGTAATCATATCTTATGCAGCTACTTGAAATAGTGGTGTCAAAGGTCGTGTCGATGTGATAAAAGACGCCGTTGACTCTCACAAGATTCCAAGCATGACCGCCTTCATTCCCTTGCTCATTTGATGCTCCAAATACAACAACAGATTGGAGCCCCAATTGATCCGACAAGTATTTAAATGCCTTGGCAATGCCCTCACACACTCCTATTTTATACAGAACTGTTCCAGGTGCTTCGTGACTATAGGGCGCTTCAGTGTCCTTATACTTGACTGTTGAAGCAATATAGTCATGAATGGCCTTTTCCTTCTGAAAGTCACTACACTGCTTATACTTATCGACCAGTTCTCTGCAATGGCGTGACATACTAATCAACGTGTCGTGAGATTGCGATATTGTAAACCGGTATTCCGGTATGACAGTGCAATGCGGGGCATTTTCTGTGAGATATCTTATCCTGATATTCTTTATGTAGAACAGCTCAGGCACATCAAGCTTCAAAAAGTGATAAATCTTCTGTACTTGAGATACTGTGCATCCGTGGCAGGCAATTTCTTTCGAGTAATGGAGCAAACCAGAAAGCATCGCATTGTAAACTGCAGCTTCTTCCTGTGAGAGGCATTCAAAGTAGTATCGATACTGCTTTGTAGGGATTAATGCTGCCAAATCCATTTCGGCACCTCCTTAAGCAAACTCTCCTTTATACAAAGAAGCTGTGTTGTTATCCAGCATAAAGAATTCGTTTTGAGTCAAATTGGATATCTCTTCGGGCTTCACGACGCGTTCCCTTTTATTCGATGTGGACACATTGTTGTTAGCCCCAAAATGCAGTCCGAATTGACCAATGCTGTTGTTCCCTGCATGAGCCTGTGTAACCTCGATGTGTTCGTACTCACCGAATTCTCTAGAAAGCTGTTCTGCAGAATGAACCGAGTGCGCGAAGATAATGGCTTTATGGGAAAGTGCCAACCATGAAGAAGCATCGTCTTTTGCTACGCCTGCTCCATTCCCGATGTCGGGAGTAGATACTGTCCAGCAAAGATCATTAGATGCATTTTTAAGAAGCGAAGCAAGCCTCTCATTGCTGGAAACAGAGGCGACATCAAGCACAACTCGGCAGGAACAACCCTTGGATAAGCAGTGCTCAATCTCGGAGGTTATCATTGAGAGCTGAGTCTTCTTGTTCGTGGAATCAACATCAATAACTATGGTTCCTCCCGATTTAATGCATTCCTGAATAGAGGTGCTTCTGGACAGATGGCTTTTCCATGCCACAATATCCGTTTCAGCTTGGAGCTGGGAAAAGAAGTACTCAATGTTAGCTCTTGACGCCATCCCAGCGTTGATGTCATTTCTAATAGCGGTTGCTTCATTAGGCGTCAAGTGCCCAGCCTGTTCCTCGTGTATGATGACTGACTGAATCGAGTTGTGGGGACAGGATGCAAGCATTCTAAGGTAAGGTGTCACACCGCGGCTTCGCAGAAGTGCCGTTAATGCGCGGAGATATAATGCCCCAGCTGCGTCAATCTTATTGTTCTGATTTGAAGCAGCAACAATCATCATTGCCGTCTCATCGTCGTTCAGCCTGAGAATCGGATCATAGAAGGGATTATTCCCGTTGATGATCCTGAAATATGGTTGAGAAGAGCATACACGAGCCAGTTCGCTCTCAAGATGGTGGTTGCCCTCATGAAGAACAACCGTAGGCAGTCCTACAGAAGCAGATTGAAGAACGCTCTGTACGATAATCTTATTGCGCATCTCCTGTTCTCCACCTGAAACGCAGATATTACCGATCTGATAATAGCAGGGGACAACTTGGTCAACAGTTACTCTTCCTGTGTGCAAAAGATTTCTGTTGGCCTCGTTAATCCTCTTTATATTCTTCAGAGCCTTTTTGCGATTAGATCTACTGACCGCTGAAGCTGTGAGGGTAGCAACAGTGTTAAAAACGCGTCCCATATTCTCACCTAAACCTTTCTATATAGAATTTAAAAGGCTTTTCGCCATCCAGTCCAACAATTGCCTCACCTTTGGCAAGAACCGTTATGTCCCAATCTTCTACTGCGTTGCCTTCACGAATATCTTCACGAGGTTTGTTCGCAGGATCAATATACTGATAGGCACATATATTCCTGCCAAAGAGTCCTTTTATGTATTCCCTTGAAGCTGCATTGCTGGTTCGGAAGCAAAAGACATTCTGGAATCCGGAAGCAATATTCTTACCCCCGTATTCGCCATACAATTCGTACAACTGCTCCATGCTCTGAATACCGGCAATCACTGAAATGCCAAGGGAACGCCCAAAATTCAATGCATCTTCAAAGTGATTTAAGCTCGGAAGCATTTTGAGCTCATCACAGATGATGTAGACATGTCCTCTTTTCTTGCTTGGCGATAATGCTTCTTTAAGGAAAAGATCCACCAGAATTCTATAGATCGGCTGAAACGACAACCCACATGCAGGATCATACTCAATAAAGAGAGCTTTACCGTTGCGCTGCCGTTCTGCTTTACGGACGGAGAATCTGCCGTCTTTTCCAAAGCATTTCACGAACAGTCTGCTCGTAACCGACTGGAGTTCAGCGAAGACACCAAGGGCTTGATCGGATCTGCCATCTCCAATATATTTGAGGACACCTTTAAGCTCCGGGAAACCGTTAAGGAACTCAACAAGCTTAGCGGCATTGATTGTCAACAGGTACTGATTCAATGTGCTGTTATTAAGATGCTTGATCCGGTAATCCATGTCTGAGATGCCCAAAAACGTCATCGCTTTCAAGACGGCCGCAAAAACATCTCGTGCTGCTGTCGGGAAGAAAGGCTGGTTGCTGTTTGCAATGCTGTCAGAAAACACTACTTCTGCAATTTCGTCTGCGTTCAGAATAATTGCTTCCTTGTCCCAGCCATCCGCAACAATGTCCATGAATATGTTCCAATCAGCACTGACTGCAACGCTGTTTCTCTGATTAGAAATTACGTAATCGTCTGCGTTATGAAACCTGACAAAATCCAGCTTGGAGTCGAACACCAGCATTACGTCTTCTGAGTTCATAGAAGCTTTAAGCTGTTTAACAAAGTGCAGGATAGCATTAGTTTTCCCGGTGCCTGTTGAGCCCAGCAGCAAGCAATGTGTTGAGAGCTGATCTCTGGTAATGCCAAAGCGCTTGCCGTTGCCTGTTAATACTATTGACGGGTGTGCGTTTATCATGGGAACAGGGTTTTCAGATACTCTGCTTCCGCAAAGTGTTTCTGTTTTAATAATCATCTATGCATGCCACCTCCCTTATAAGTGTTATAGTCTCTGCTCCTTTCTTCATCATTGTAGTCTATATTGTCGCTTCTGTATAAGTGCGGAGCAACCTTATCATGGGTAAAAATGGCTTTATTAAGCAGGAAAGGGAGCTTCGCCCCCTTTCTCAAGCAATAGATATTCCGTTTGTTTCCGTTTCGGTTTGCTGAAACGAGGCTGCTCTTTGTGCTTCATATGTCCCTTCATCCGACAGCTGCCTCTCAAAAACATCTCTTGGCGCGTGGTCTGAGTGTGACTCAATACCATAAGACTGCCTTTCTGCAACGATTTCTGCGTACTTTTCTTCAGCGAATCTTCGAGCATCCACTTCAACCGGCTGATTATAGTATGCTCGTGGGTTTTCCCTGAATGAAATGTAGTTTCCTTCTGAGAGGTTCTCTTTCCAAGCATCTGCTTCAGCTTGGTTATCGTGAAGAACAATCCCATCTGCCACCTGGTGCTGATATGCATGACGTCCTTCATGCAGGCAAGCGGTAACAATTGCTTCAGAGTCCTTCCCGTATTTCGTATCAGAGGCAAACTGCGAGCTGTTGACATATATAACCTGGTTTTGGGGATCATAGGTGCCTAGCACGACACCATCAGTTCCTGTATAGAGAAACTTTCCAACAACAGGGCAGGATAATCTGCCAGCCTCAAATGCCGAGTGATTTTCAATTGTCTGGAGCACTTCGAGCTTTCTTTCTTCACTGAGCTCTGTCCACTGGTTGCCTGTAAGCAGTACACTTTGTTCGTAAGTCATAGCATTAACCTCCACTGCAATGGATAGATGCCATGGCCGTCTCAGGATCTTCACAGTACCAGTCAAGGAAAATCAGTGCTGCGGGATACTTCATGCCGAGATCAGCCGTAAGCTGTCGGCACGAAAACGAACCGCGAGCAATATTGGTTTTCTTTCCGTTTTCTATCCAGCGGATTAAGGCCTGATAGATCTCGGGATCCTTAATGCTTTCCAGGTCATTTGCAGTACTCTCTGCAGATCGCGGAGAGTACCCTTCTTTTTGCACCAAGATTTCTTTGATATGCTCTTTCATATCCTATCAACCTCCTGAAAGAATAGCGGCGATAATCCCAATGACGAACACTGCCGCCAGAACATAGAAAATGATTACTGCTGCAATATAGACCAGTCCCATAGCGATCCCAAACCCGAAGGTAAATCCGAGACAGGTAAGCACTGAAAGCACATACTCGTACCACTCATAGCATTTGGAGTGTCGACCAGGCGCCCAGCAGCTGTTATAGATGATCGTTCCCACGAAACCTGCGATACAGCCGCCAATGGTGCCAATCATCGTAACAATCTCTTCGCCTGCAATCGAATTATACATTTGCGGAAGAACGCTGTTGCCCAAAATGGCAAGCAGAATAACCGACAGCACAATTGTAAGCGACCAGAACAACGCAGCAGAACCAATGGAAGCAGGCTTAGCAGCTGCTGCGGCAGGGCTTGCAGCAATAGGCGGTGTATAAACTGTTGTATGTACAGGCGTTGTCGGAACGCTGTTATTAGAGGTTCTGCTACCCATCGCAACCATGCTCGTATTCATCTTGCTTGCATGCCGCTTATCTGCTTCGCAATAAGGGCAGGAACCGTTTGCGCTCCAGAAGTAATGAGTGTGATTATGCTTGCACTGGGTTATTTCATTTCTAAAGCGCAGCAGAGCTTTCTTCCACTCTGCGGGAGTCGGTCTGGCCTTGGGATTGCTGTGACCATCAACGAACGCTCGCTTAAACAGATCCCGAATGTACGGAGGGAGGGCGTTGATATCTGGCGCGTAGCTAGGTGTAGTATAATTGGGAATGCTCTTGAAAAACGGAGTTTCACCACATTCAATACGCTTATCGGTCGATTTCGGAGCCGGAGCAGATCCAGCCCGCTTAAGCTGGCGCTGGCAGATGAAGGGATGGCATCCGTTCATAAGCATTCTGAAACAGTGGATCGCCAAGGAAAAGTTGTCCGTTTCTTCCGTAAAAGTCGGACCAGGACAATCCGCATAGGTTGTTCCTTTACACGCTTTGATCAGTTCAGGTGCAACATATCCAGGGGCGCACACTTCGCATTTATAGGTCTTTCCACCGCTTTTGAAATGGAAGGAATCGACATCGATGAAGCAAACCGAATAATCGTCGCGGATCTTCAGATTGTCGGGATTCCCATCACCGAAAACCAATCCAGCTCGATGAATTCTATCGACAACATCAGACAGGCTGATCAAACAATCAATGCGGTCTTTAATGGTCACATGAAGGTTCTGCTTAGGAGGATAAACGTAAAGATCGTCCAGTTCAGTGCTGAATGCAATCTTGTTCATCCCGAAGCCGATAAAGTTATGGCCTTGATCGTAAACCTGAGACAGAGGCCATGCGACGTCCTGCGCAAGCTTTGTATTAGTGAACGAGCTGCTTGCGCTGATTCTTACCATCTCCCGGATCTTGTCTTCGCGCTTTTTAGCATCGGCTCCGTGATGGTACTTCTTAACGACCTTTCTGGGATATCCAACGATTTCGTAGACTGCTCCTTCGCCTCCGGAAGCCAAAGCGTGATCTGCCAGGCCAATATTTCTTCCTGCCTGATCATAGCACACGTTCATTTCTGCACCTCCTACCTAGGAATATAATTTGCTACAACTTGTCCCATCCAGACAAACATCAACATTTTGAAGAGCTTGCCTGCAAGACATATAAGGTAAAACTTGAACTTATTCAGCCGGATAGCTCCTGCCATCATCCCAACAACGTCAAACAAAGGGAGCGGCAGTGCTGAAAATACAAGCACAAAGATGTAAGGATGGCTTGGAAAATGATCCTCGATCTTCCTGATCAGTTTCCCGCTGACAAAATGACGGCCATGTGCTCCAGTCATAAATCCGACCATCTCGCCCAAGGACGCACCTAATGCTCCGCAAACTGCCACCACTACCGGATTCAAGATCATCGAATACTGTAATACGACCAGAATGCTTGGGGCAGGAAGCAATACAGTCGAATTTGCAATAAAGCAGACCAGAAAAACGCCTAGATATGTTTCAGGTGCGTGTTCTTTGACAAAGCCGTTCATGGCAAAGGCCGTAATGCTGAAGGCCACCAGAATCAGCACAGACAGGAGATCGTAAAGTCTTGCTGTGCCAACATCTCTGCGTCGTGCTATGTGATCCTTTTTGGAGGCGCCTTCAACATGCTTGTGTCGTTTGTTTGTGCCGGAATGGTTCGCTCTTTGGGGCTTTGCATGAAAACTAACAACTATAGGATCAAGTTCGACGTCGGGAGTATGAGAGTGGTCGATTTCTCTATGTGTGGAGTTATCATCGGCGTCGCCCACAGGGGGGCCGCAGTCTCCTTTACCCAACTGATCTTCCGGCACAGGATCGTTAGAATCTTCGCTGGGATGTTCAGCCAGCTCTTCTTCACTGCCTTTGTGCGTTTGGTCAGCAGAGTCATCATCAGCATAGAGATTGGCCTTCGCTGCTTCCTGCAGCGACACCCAATCAGGCGCCTTATAATAATCTGCGGGCATTTTCTTAGCCGGCTGAAGCGGATTATAGATAACCACAATGGTTTTATCATCGTCCAGAAGCCTGCGAGGATAGTTCTCAAGATATCTGCTTGCAGCCTCTTCAAGCGCTTTCACAGATCTAAGTGAGGTTTCATGCCTATCCATAAACCTGCTGGCAAGTGCAACATTGATTTTTACATCATTATTGCGGAGCAGCGGAGGACAGATCTGTTCCCACACGCCGTCGGTCATCAGCATTACCGAAGAGACAGGAGCTTCGACTTCTCCGAAAACCCACATGCTGGGGCCGGAACAAAGCGGAAAGACATATCCGTCTTCATCACGCTGCTGCGTAGTCAGCGGGACATACTCACCGCTCTTCATCAAGGCAATAATGCCGCTGTCGCCAGACTGACCGTAAAACACGTGACCATTATCAAAGATAACCATGCAAAGCGTGGTATCGTATTCATCGGGAGAATTGCCAGCAGCCTGTGCCTCTTCAAGCACCGCTTTATAAGCGTAAACGAAAGCGTTGTTCATAATCTTCTTAACCTCTGAAAACGGCATCCCGCTCGTATAATGCTCCATGCAGTAATCACAGGACTTCTGAGAAGCAATGCGCGATCCATCATCAGAGTTACTTTCGCTTCCAAGGCCGTCCGCGGCGCTGGCATATACTACTCCGTTGTTATCCCTTTTGATATAGAAGGAATCCTGGCAGGGGATGCCATTATCAAGGTGATAAGGTCCGGCCATGTTTGCTGTATAGTATCGAATCATTATGAACCTCCTTTCAGAGCGGCATGTTCAACATGCCGCTCTGTTTGTTTCGGACAATCAGCTGTTAAGCCAGTCATCAAGGTCGGGCACCTTCAGATTGGTATCTTCCTTCTCAAGTGGATTGTCCACGTGAATACGCTGATCGGGCGAGCTCGTAGAAACGGCCTTGATGCTGATGGCCATGAAGTCGAAGAAATCGGTGAAGTCGTAACCGGCCTCATCAACCAGTTCAAACACACGCTTTCCGTCAGTCAGCTTTGCGACTGTCTCCTTGTCATAGCCTTTTACAGCGAGAACCCACAGTTGCATTTTCTTGTCTGCGGTGCGCTGCTTGATGATTCGAGCGATTTCGGTAACATCGCCGCCGTAACCATCTGTGATCAGAATGATGTACGGCATTTTGATTTCGATGCCGTTCTCTGCGTAGAGGTTGCATCTCTCGCGCATTTTGTCGATTGCCAACTCGAGAGCCGCGGGGATATTCGTACCGCCACCAGCAGTAAGCTGTACCGGCTGAAGCTCAGTGATGGGACGGAACCCCTGTACAACGGTGGGCTCCTCATTGAAACTCAGCACAGCGACGTCAACGAGTCCAGAAGCTTTCGGGTCTTTGCACACATCGGCAGAGAATCTGTTGACCGACTGATTCAACATCTGAATGGGGAATCCAGACATCGAACCGGAGTTGTCCAAAACAAACTCCACAGGCATATGCTGCATGTTCACATTCTCGGGGGGATAGTCGTTAAAATTGTAATTGCGGTTCATTTTAATACCTCCTAAGTATTATTCATTCATTGATTGTTCCCGTGCCTCCGCAGGCGGGGCATTTGACCGTACCTTTGCCATTGCAGTAATAGCATGTCTCGTTCTGGATCTTTCCATCACCGCCACATCTCGGACAAGTTGCTTCTCCGGTTCCGTGGCAGTTCTTGCAGGAATGGGACATAATATCATCTCCTTTCGCTTGGTTTTGGTTTGTTTTGCTTTCTGAATCTATTGTAGTTGATCACCTATTCCTATAATAGGGAAGCAAATGTCCGCTCAAGGGTAATAACATGAAGAGAAATAAGTATTATTTCAAATTCGCTTTGTGCGTTTCCTGATGCCAGCTCTTCAAATATAAGCATTACTTTGAGAATGATATTTTGTACTGATTCTTCCAAATCATCCTTGTAACAACGCCGAGGATCAGCTCTTCCATAGAGAGAAGCATGAGATACAATGCAACACTGCGAGAAAAGGCTAGTACAAAGAAGTGCGTTTCAAAAAACGACAGTCCAAGGAGCCAACGAATCACTATGATATTGACAGGCACCCCTGAAACTGCAACAAGCAGGAACATCCATATATTCTCCCGCTTTCTTGCCCACGGAGTTAATGCTACAGATATTAATAAAGCAATTGGCATCAATACAATCAGTATCGGCGAATGCCTTATTGCACCCACAATAGACAGCGAGATTGGGAGCAATGATGCCGTATAAGTCTTAATTGCACCCGGCGTCTTCTTTATACGAAACATGTAATAGCCTCCACAATGTTCCATCCGATTATCACCGGAATGGTTATTTGAAGTATTTGAACAACAACGCTGACGGCAATCAAGGCGTATCCTGGCATTCCTTTTGATCTCAGCTTTCTTCTTATGCGTCTATTCAAAACAACCTTTTTTGTGTCTTCAACAAGGTTTTCAATTCCAAGAAGTTCGGATAGAATTGATGCACCGTCAAGGCCGCCACCGAAAGTTATATTGACCAGGGCCAATATAATATTGCCGATCGCTGCATTAAGGAGGAAAGCACCTGCATATGGGATTGCGCATGCAATGAGTAGACACACTCCGGCAAACAAAGCATTTGATTCCACTCCTGCCGCATATATCTGAATTCTCTTCATTTTTGATTTCACACTTTGGCTGTCCATAAGGACATAGGCACCAGGAAGAAGAGCATTAATCATGATCCCTATTTCAAAGACTCTGGCTCCATATGTCAGCCCCGCGAACGCATGACCAAGTTCGTGAAGAAGTGCTCCGAATACAATGCCGAGAATGTTCCCAAGCCACATACATTCAGTGTTGATAATCGGAAGATCTCGAATAAAGAACAATACTCCAAAAATAAACACAGGCAGCCAAGACAACATAAGCAAACAGTTCCAAAGACGAGCCACCTCCATCAAGAGGGGATTGCGTTTAATAAACCACAGAGTATAGTGTGCTCCTGACCCAGCATCTAAAGACCTTCCGTATCTGAGAAGATCATGTTCCCTTAACTGTTTGAGCATATGGTTTATTTCTGCTTTGGTAAGCCCCATGTTGATACTGTAGGGATTCCTATGCCCATTGAGCTTTCTAGCAAATGCAGCTATAGTTACTCCCATAGTAAAATCTTCATCATAAAGGCAGTCATGCACATCATACTCGTATTGATTTTTACGAGAAAACACTAACCAGTTGTTTAGCATTGGATATCTCATTTGTTGCTGTGCCGCCTCCTATCACACATTGTTTTGGTGATAAATCCTTCCTTCTGGAAATAAGCTTATCAGCAATTTTGCGGAAAGTATAAGGAGCCATGGCCAAAGCGTTAGGGAATAAACTCAAATAAGTAAAGTAAAAGGGAGGGATGCGACTGCATCCCTCCCTTTACCGGAAAGCTATTGTCTATTCAGATATGCAATACCTTATCTGCTATTCCTCCATAGTATCGTTTTACAATCTCAATCATTTCATCGTAATCATCGAATTCACAATTACCATAAGCATGTGCTAACACACAAACTAGAGCACCCTCTGGATCACTGATTCGTTGCCATAATTCAGGATACCAGAATCTTTCAGAAACATCATGCCAACCCTCTTCGGTAATCTGAGCAAAGAGTGATTCTGCCTGTGAATAATGCTTAAGTTCTAATTCGTATAGCCCCATATTGATCAATGCATAGCTTTCTTGGTTTTTAACTCCTTCTGCCAAGAGATCTGAAATGGTATATTCGGTCCGCGTTTCTAAATCTTCTTGATCTAAATGGCCGTAACGGATCAAAAATGCTAGATTCGTGTTGTTCGAAGCAATTTCAGATCCCATTGTTCTTATGCAGTAATTCGCGGCTCCAACAAGATCACCTGCTCTAAACAAGGAAAAAACAGATGTCGGCTCATTAAATCTGTTAAGATCATCTTTATGCGAATCACGATAGGCTCTCTCAAGTTTTGCAAGCCCTTTTCTGACTAAAGCAAAGTGATTTTGCTCTCGAATGCTGCACATGTCTTTCCTGACATACTCAGATGGCATACCTCTGCAGATTTCAGTTGTCCACGCCTCCATAAATCTGTTGATATCCCAGCAATAATACAGACAAGCCGTTGCAATTGCCACTTGGTCGACTTCAACATCATCTTTGGAATTTTGATACATCGCCTGCAGAAGTGTAGACACAAAGAGGTTTCCTTGATCATGACTTATCAAGCTTCTTGTGCTGGAGGAGAATGGGATAGATCCAAGGGCGAACACTCTATCTTGAACGCGCTTATAATCCGGTTTTTTAAGAGCTTCACGCCCACCCAAACACAGTTTCTGAATAACAGGAATACTACTATTCAGTTCCGCTATAACAATCGAAGCCAAATCAGCATCTAACAATTGTTTTGCTTTTTCAGAACCATCTGCTTTTGAAAGCCAAATATTAGTCAATGCGATAATGCTGAAAACATCTTTTTGCAATTTAGCATTGCTGGCAAGTGACACGAGCAAGTCTTCGGAGACAATAAAATCTTTACCTACTTTATCTTTATATGCAGTAGACACCTCATCCATCAGCGTTTTTGACATCATGGAAATCATTTCCGCGCCCAGCTTGATCTGTAGCTTTTTTCCGTTCTGAAGACAAGAAACTGCTTTTTTATAGGCCGAATGTCCCGAGTTGTATTCCCATATAATTGAGGCTAGTGCATTCGCTTCTAAAAATTCATCATTAGATGAGGCAGTTTGATACAATTCTCTTAATGCATACGCATAAGCGTAGGCAGATTTTGTATTCATACAGGAGATAAGCAATTCCGTTTGCTCTTCCGTCATTACCTGATTTGAAAACACATTTTCACACAACACCAGTGCGTGATCTTTGGTGATTGCCAAATCAGCCTCCACAACAGCTCGCAACTGTTCTATATCGTTTATTTCCTTAAAAATCAGACCGATGATGGCATCAAATTCTTGTTGATTATTTGCTCCTAAGTCTGACAATGCAAAATTGATAATACTGATCCATCGGCTGTCACTTAGATGCTGACGAAGAATGCCGGATGGATCTGGTCTTGACAGTTCTGCATTCAGCCGCAAGTGACAACAAGCGTGAGCTGTTAGGAACTCTTGATATGCTCTAATGGGAAACATATAAACGATGTCTGAAGTACGGTCATCTCGTTCAATGATTCCAACATTTGCTGCTAGTGTATCGAGGAATTCTCTGTACCCCTCCGATGTGCTCTTTATAAGACTAGTGTGAAAACTCAAATGGCTGAGTTCTCCCTCAAGTTTTGCTAATTCTTTTAGCGAGATATACATTGAATCATTGAACTGCATCTGATACGCGATAAAGCTCAAAAGAGTCATTGTATCCTCAAACACTGATCGCTTCTGATCGTACCTTTTCACATGGTTGGTAAAGTATTCCCATAAAGTGTCGTGGAACATCTGGAAGCGATTTAATGAGAACGAGTCATTAGCAATTTGTTTAAGGATAAGGAGCAGCTCTAACGGAGTGCTCATGAATTCTTCTAAATACTTAAACTTTTTTTGCTTGAAAATTTGCTCAACTGCAGATTTTAATTGTTCGTTCTGCTCTGCTGGCTGAGTTGCATCAATCCACCTCTCTGCATATGATCTTCTTGCGCTTTCATCAAGTGGGATTATTGATCTTCCCCTGAACCCCATTTTCTCCAATAGATTGTGGATTCTATTCTCAGTCAAGCCCGCTACTCTCGATGTCATTATTACCGGAGTTTGTGAATTGCTAAGAAGATAATCATCCAGTGCAGATAAGAAATTATATCTCATACTGTCTGAAAGCTCATCTAGTCCATCTATGAGTAACAACACTTTTCCCTGAACAGATTTAATCCACTTCTGAACACTGGATTCCAGAAGGACGTCTACAGCATCTCTATTTGTTGAGGCACTCGTAAATACCGAAACGACACTTCGCTCGATGGCTTTGGCAACAGAATAGTTTTGGTCAGTAATGTCCCTTAGTTGAATCAGGCACGGGATAAAATCGCCGGAAAGCGAATACTTCTTTCTAATTGCTTTGTGGGGTTCTTTGTCGCTAAACGGATGGCAATAATATAGAGCTATTCTTCTTAAAAGTGTTGTTTTACCATGACCTGCGCTTGCAACCGCAAGAATTCTACTTTCATGGGTATTACTCTTAATAACAAGGCTGCTATGATCATATTGCTTTTCAAATTCAAGTGTGCTGTATTCTTCCTTTAATTTAGGCTGTATATCTGCACCATTTGCGGCGACAATAGACGCAGCATTGTTTTTCGCACTTTTTATGCTTGGTAGCTTTTCGTCTGCGGATAGATCCTCCTGAGTGTTTTCTTTGTTTTCTCTAGTTCGTAATTTCCGTAATATTTCACTTCTAAGAGCTCGGATCTCATCTTCGCCAGCAGAAGAATCGATTTGGGATAGCTTGTGAGTGATCCTCTCTTGGATTTCTGTCGCTTGTGCAGACAGAGAATCATTGTTTACAGTTGTATCTCTGCGAAACTTTGAGGCCTTGCGCGCTCGATCCATCTGTTCAGCATAGCTTTGGAAGGCATAAGCACCTTCTTCAATCTCAAGAGGATAGAACAAATCCTCAAAACTAAAACTTTCGCCACTTGACCGATCAAAAGTAATACGTTCAAGCGAGTGCTCTAAAGCTTTTCGATATGTTGATTCCTCTACCTTAATCTGCATAACTGTTCTCCTTCGAAGAAAGGATCATTCACCATCATCACTCAAATCGCTCACGAGGGCGTTGACCTTCTTAAGAATATCATTTATCTCTTTTGCCTTATACTTTCCAACACAGTGCTTCTTTATCTCTGCATAGCTATCTGAAGCAGAATTAGCAACAGCAAGAAAGATTCGCTTCAAATCATCTTTATACACTCCATGACCTATGGGATAACTGTAACGATATGATATTTCACCATCACGCTCATCATACTGCATCGCGCCATAACGTCTGGGATAATTCTCCTTTGCAATGGCCTTGCAAAGGAGGTAATCATATGTTTCATCTGCCGTAATTGGAAGGATAGCATCGATACGGCAGACTCGAGGCATTGCTTCAACATGCACCCTCATGCGGAGACTGCAGTTTTGAAGGTTAAACCCTAATTCATAAACCACAAGGTCAGGTTTTGAAATCCTTTCCGCGTAGTGCCAACCTTCTTCATCAAAAAACGATTTAACCGCTGTCGTTGCACTTTCCATGAATTCTTGCGTCTCTTCTCCCGAGGTACCATCAACTGACATCCCGAGTGAACCAGCAAGATGAGCCATTATGCATTCTTGTATAGCTTGATCCATCTGTTCTTCCGTGGCGTCGTCACCCAATTCTTTCTGTTTTGCTTCAAGCAGAGGAATCAGGGCGTCAGCTTCTGCGGGTCGGTTTTCATCGTTTTTCAACTGATTAATTAGATCACTTATTTTGTTGCTGGCCATTTTATTAGCTCCTTCTTTATTATGATATTAATTGGCGAGGTAAGAATCAAAGGAAAAACCGGCAGAATCCACAGTAAAATTAGAATTACTGCATCAATGAGGCTGCCTTATCCGAAAACCAAGCGGAGTTGGTTCTGAATGCCGGCGAATGAGCCAACTCTTCCTTTTCCGTTTCTGTCGCTTTGAAACTCTTAGATGTCAGAATTCGCATTAACAGCATTCTCTGAGCTCGGCGTACATATTTGGCATCTTTGTCGCCAGGAGTAGCCGCCGTTGTAATGTTGCTTCCATATCGATTGAGCAGCAAATCAAGCATAGTCCTGATCAGAACACTTTCGTCTGCTTCTGTCTTGAAATCGTACATTGCTAAATCTGAAACGAGGAGCTCCGCCAGCTGAACATTCTCCAAGTTAATGTCACAGAGGAGTGGAACCAGCAAGCCCACGTATTCTTCGATATTTGTTATAGACGGAAGAATAACCTCGCGATAGACAGCTGTCTTCTCGTCATTTTCCAATGCACGCTGGATGCCCTTTGCAGCAAGCTCGAATCGGATTTGGCTGTTAATAAATTGATAGTCGCTGTCTGCTCCGTCAGCTGGAACTATCAAGCCAACCTCTGTGACAAAAATCTCATGTAGACGCTCGATGTATGCTTCAATATCCTCTTCGGTGAGATCCGTTTTATCTATCAGCTTGCTCAAATATTTATCAAGCTTCTGCCTGGAAAAATGTGGGTTTCCATTTGTAACAGTCTCTCCGGCTACATCCTGCAGGATTTTCACAATATTCATAAGGACATCCTGGATGACCGGATCTGCTGACCGATTGTTCTTGAGCATCCTATCGACCAGTGTGTTGATAAATCTTTGCGTAATACTGCCTAAATCATGTCCGAAATAGAAGCACACAACAGACAGCATATAAGGATTAACCGAATAGTCCAGATAATAATGATTGTCCTCTATCTGGTTAAGTATTTCGCGAGATTCTTCATCTGGAATGTTTGAAAAGCGATTCCACTTCAAAATGAGTTCTTCGCGTTGTTTCTCGTTTAGGGGACAGATTCCAAATCTGTTGAAATTCGGTTCCATTTCGAGAGCATGTTCCAAAGAGGTCATGGTTTTCGGCGACATTTCTCTAGATGAGACAATGACGTGAGCTCCAACCTCTTTCGCTTCCGGATAACAACAGTATTTGTCATAGAACGACGCAAGTGTTTTTAAGTAAGCGGAACGCATTTCGCTGGATGATATCTCGTCGAACGAATCAAGAATAAGCAGAAGCTTCCCGTTGCGAGCCAGCTCTTGCACATAATCAGTCAGTTCTTCTGTGATGGTATCATCCTCAGCCTGCAATGGCTCCCTGTTTGCAATAAAACGCTGAGAACTCTGCGTGGAATAGAAATTGAATCCCTCTGACAGTTTCCACATGCAGTTAAAGAATAACGATACAAAATCAGTTGTCCATTCTTGGTAGCGCTCATCTTTATAGCAAAATGAGAACATACGAGCGGGAACACTGATTACGAACATATCCTTCGGAGCATTTATTTGTTCAGCTATTTTCTGTACAGCTACATTCTTTTCGCCTGTACCGAAGCGCTCAGAAAGCATGCACAGGGAAGCCATTTGAAGAAACGCACTCTTTCCCAACCCGGTTTTAGCGACGATGAGCAGTCGGCTGCTCTTGGTTGCTGTTTTAATCAGAGAAAGCGGCATGACTTCTTTCTCGCCATCGAGTTCAAACTCGGGAAGAACAAAGAAGTCTTGAGGGTACAGTTTCTTTGCAGTCTGGATTGATCTTGGATCGAAGAACTTGTTGCTGTTGTAAAAAGCCAGTTCCGCTCTTTCCATTGCATTCGATGCTTGGATGTCTTTCTCAAATAACTGGGCAATCATAATATGCAGTTTTTCGAGTTTTGCTTGATCTCTATCTGCAGAGTATGTGCCAATCATTTCGAAAATGGTTAATGCTACTGTCCCAAGAAGAATGCTGGCGTTGTTGGCAAGACGCGTAAATGTCTTCTCGCCGATTACTCCCTGATCACCAAGTTCCTCCCAATCAAAGTTGAACAGCTTATATGATACTGCATCTTCGATTTCCGTCACTCCTACGTATTCGAGACATTTTTTAAAGAAAGGCTTACGCTTGGAGGCGCAGACTTTACGACTCAACAGGAGGAACGAGAAAAAGAGGGCGGCGTCAAAGCTTTTGTTGACTCGATTGTTGCTTCCCGTCTGCTTCAGCCAGCCTTTTAAACTCCCGCTAGTCTGATCGCAAAATGAGAACAGGGTTTCGGAATAGTACTCATACGCTTTGTCCGCAATAAGATTGGGCGTTTTATTGAAAATGGTTTCGCTGTTTTGAGCGATTTCAAACATTAGGCGAAAGATGTTACTGTCTTCTTCTAAGCGATTATCTTCCAATTCGTTTGAGAGAAGACCTGTTTCTCTGGCGGCCTGTTCGCATGCGGAAGTGTAGCCATACCCCGTTTTCGTACAGTTCATTGCCTTTAGATCCGGGAAGATGGCATCAAAGAACATCGTTAGAAACTCGCTCCTTGATGGCATTTGTTCTGGTATTGAGTACTTCATTGTTTACCTCCCGTTTTTATGTGTGCGGATTATCTCGTCCACAATCCCATATTCAAGCGCTTCTTGTGCTGAGAGTGTGTAGTCACGATCACAGTCTTTTTCTATCTTAGAGTAAGTCTGTCCGGTAGCTTCTTTAATCAGCGTGTACAAGGTTTCTTTCGTCCTCATTGCTTCTTTAGCAACGATTTCCAAATCTGTAGCTTGCCTAAACGAATCCCCAAGATTCTGCAGAGGCTGGTGAATTAGCACTTTTGAGTGCGGCAGGATTTTTCTTTTTCCTTTTTCGCCAGACATTAAAAGCATTGCTCCCATAGAAGCAGCCATGCCGACACATATAGTAGATACATCACAGCTGATAAGATTCATTGTGTCTATCATCGAGAGTCCGGCAGTAACACTTCCTCCAGGACTGTTAATGTATACAATGATATCCGAATTGCTGTCTTCATTCTCGAGGCGAAGCAGGGTGGTGTTAAAGAAATAAGCCATATTATCATCCACCGCACCGTTTATGTAAATAATTCGTGTCCCCTCTAATAATGCTATCGCTACAGAGGAGCCCTCTGCTTGTCCATCTATTATTCTTGACATTGGAAAATCCTTCCTTTCTTAATCCTCGTCGTCCTCATCTGGATTCTCAGCACTTTGCTTAAGTTTTTCTTGTATCTTCTTTTGCAGCTGTGCTTTCAAATCTGCAAATCCTAAGGATTCATCACCGTCCGATGACTGCGTTTCTTCATCATCCTCATCGTCTGAAAGAAGCTGATCCAGCATTGCGGTTAAATCACTGTCCTTATCTGGTTTTGGTGTGGGTTCTTTCGGAATCTCCTTATACACTTTCTTGAAATGAGGAGAATCCATGAAATCGCCAAACCTATTATGAGCTATTTCAAGCATCTTCGGGATAAGATCATCGTGTATAACAACGCTCTTGCTGTTACTGCTCGCTATAAGTGCAATCAATGCGCCCTCTGGATCTTGCTCATGTTTATCAAAAACCTCATCAATCCAGAAAGGAGCAACTGTTTCCCAATCTTCTGCGCTTAGCTGAGTCAGTAAGTCTGCAGCCTTCTTAAAATGCTTTGCTTTAATCTCATAGAGGGCATAGTTGACCATTGAGTATGGTTCTTTCGCTTCCAGACCATCTTTCAAAAGATCAGGAATCTTCAGGGAGAATGGAGCTGACAGCTTTGACGGATCAAGCTCGCCAAAACGAATCAAAAATGCAATGTTATTTTTTGACGAGATGTCATTCAGTATAGATGCCTGCTCGATGCTTTGACGTGCCGCTTCAAAATAGTCGCCTTGGCGGAAAAGATCCATAACTGAAAAGGCTTCATCCGCGGTAGCGGTGGAGTCTTTTCCCCGTGCTTCTTCAGCTTCTAATTCTGCAATTCGTGCATCAATTCGAGCAATTAGTGAGTCAGTATCATCATCCTCATCGGAGTCCTTTCCAAATGGACTCCAGAATGGTAGAGAAGCGTCAACAGTTGGCGGAGTTCCTGGTTCATTCTCGTCTGACTTCCGGCGTTGAGCCGCAAGTTTCTCGAGAATGCTGGCACGGAGTCCGTCGGTTTCCTGCTTGGCTTCTTGCTTTCTCTGTTCAATTATCGGCGCATTGATAGACTTTGCCTTTACCATAGCCTTCTCTAAGCCAAAGAGCTTTCTATCAATCTTATCATGAGGAACCGGCATCTCAATTGAAGCATCAGTCCCATCTATGCCGAAATCATATTTACTATAGTCTGGAAGATATCCCATCATCGGTCTACATCTATCATTCAATACAAGTACTTGACCAATGTCAAAATGCTGTAGTTCACCAATATCTACCAGAGGAATTCTCTCATTGGTGTATGGACTGATATAGTATCCAATCAATTCTTCCAATCTTCTTAGAAATGGAAGATTCCTGCAACTCATGTACACCCAAGTCCTGCAGTTTGCCAACAAAGTTTCTCTTCCATACTCTTGATACTTGGCCGTGAGTTGATCCATGGACTGGCATACTAAAACGAACCTAATTCGACGGCTCCTAGCGGCAGTAAGCATAGATTCAATAGAAGGCATTTTTGCGAAGTTTGCAAACTCGTCCAAGAGAAATGTTACTCGATTTGGAAGTTTACCGTCTCTTTGTGCATCTGCCAGCGAGATAAGTGACGAATAAATCTGCTTTACGAATACTGTTGCAATTGGGTATAACGCCTCTGTATCATCGGGCAGAATAAAGAACAGGGCTGTCGGTGATAGACCTAGCGTATTAATATCAATCTCCGAAACTGCAAATAAATCCATCAATGATTCTTGACTAGAATACAAAGAAATCATTGCTTCAAATACTGACATAATGCAATTACGAGTGTCTTCTGCATTTGTTATGATTACAGAGAGATTTTGATAAATTGGTGATCCCTTTGGAAGCGAAGACAAGAAATCTTTGAAAGGGGTGTTCGAAGAAGAAAAGCTTCTTTTGGAACCGGAAAGCTGATCACGAACTTCTCTTGCTGTAAGAGCAATATTCTCGAAAGTGAGATCTCCTGGCTCTCCATAATCGAGGATAATCAATGAAATACCTCGCATGACATCACCAGCAGCCATCGCCCAATATGGATCTTTTTCTCCTTGCAATCCCTGCTGTAATACGTCGACAATGTCACTAAGCATCATTAACGCTTTGTCTTTTGATTCGCTATTCTCTGAACGATATAGCTCATCAATTAGGCCAAGGGGGTTCCATCTATGACCTCGACTAGGATTCCGGAAGTTTAGGACCTGTACAGTATAGCCTTTTTCCCTAAGCGAGTTTGCTGTTGTTCTATACAATTCACCTTTCGGATCAGAAATAACCATAGATTCGCCAGCTTTCGCAAGCAATCTTATGGTCGGGAGAATTACTCTTCTGGTTTTTCCGCAACCACTATCTCCAATTACAAAACAATGTAGTTCGTCGGTTGATGTAGCATAAGTGTTTTCGTCAATGTGGGTTAACGGGATGCCTGCACTCTTCAATTCTGATTCGGTTGAATTGACGACACTTGTGCTCTGAAGGAATCGTTCTGTTGTCTCAAATTTTGCACCGCTGCGGCTTATGTAATTCGGTAAAGAAATCCGTTTCATCTGTCTAATCTCCTCCTTAATAACCGAAGCCGGTGTTTATGTTGCTTGTGTGCCAAAGAGCATCAACTTTTTCTGTGGCGTCTTTCATAGAAGGAAGATCTCCCGAATAGCCCGTGTTCTTTAAATACCTCACCAGGTAGTCAGCTAGATCATATCCGCATTTCATTCGAGAATAGTACTTTTGAAGAAATGCATAAACTGGGCTTTTTACATGCAGAGAGAAGTCTCGTATTTTTGATACCGTATAGTCTGTCAATATCTTTGCATCTGGAAGGGGAATATTCACCATTCGAATTTCATCATATCTTGACAAATAGTCATACATGTTCTGAATCTCATTCTTGTTGTCGGAGTAAAAGAACAGTAAATATACGGCGTTCTTATTGCTATGCATATAAGCCATCAGCTTCTCAAAATACTCGTGATCTGTTTTGCCTATATATGCGCTGATATCAATAGCAAAGCAGCCTTCGAACTCGTGATTTCTTGCAACAATACTGGGAGATTCAAAGAACCTCTCAAAAACATATGGTTCTTTTGAATCAGGCTTTGGATACGCAAGCATTAATTTATTTTGGTCGAGAGGAGAGAAAATTTTCTTTGCCCTTATTACTTCTTTTGCCTTGTGTTCAAAATACTCATCAAATCCAACATCGCCGTCTTGTGGAAGAACAACCATTTCATTTACACAGCAGTTCTCCGCCGTACAAGCATTTTGAATTTCCTTGCTTAATTTGTTCATTATCTATCTCCCCATTCCCTTAGTTCTTTTATCCTCTTCGAGGTCTTCAGTTTTGATAAACTCACAAAGATCTTCTATATCACAATCAAGATAGTCTGCAATTTTCAGCAGAACACTTATTGTTACCGTCTCGTCTCTCCGTAGTTTTGTAAAAGTGCTTAATGATAGTCCTGTTTCTTTTCTCAAATCTGCCACCGTGACCTGACGGTCAACAAGCAGTTTGAACATCCGATGATATGATACTTTTATTTTGACCACCTCCCAGCAGAATAATAGACTATTCTATTATAGCACATTTTGCGGAAAAAACAATACATTTGACGAAAAAACGGCAACAAGAAAGAAAAATCGGCAAAGGTCTTGTCTGTATCTTTTATCTTTCTTTCTGCTGTGGTAGTTTTTCAGATGGGAGGTTCGCCTTCTCCTATCATCATGACAGGTGGCACCTGTCAGTAAATAAGTATAGTTCCCTCTTGGCGGAGGGAACTGTTTTCAGTCTTGCTTCAGCATATAGAGCAGACTGCTCTTGCCGCCATGCTTACGGTATCGCTGCTTGGTTTCCAGCAGTCCGGCTTTTCGTAGATCCTGTAGAACTCTGCGCACGGTAGACTGCGACAGCTTGAGCTCACAGGCAATGGTAGGGATCGCAGGCCAGCATTCGCCGTCTTTGTTAGCTCTGTCTGCAAGATAGATATATACGGATTTCGCGCGGTGAGGAAGATCCATTCTATACAGAAAATCAAGTCTGCCCATCAGACACCTCCTGCGGCACAGGTTCCGGCTCTGGTTCAGCAGTCATTTGCTTCTCTGATGGCTTGGAGCCGCCTTTCTTGCCGTCTTTATCTGCTTGCTCGGGAAGAGGTTTCGGCTGTCTGCTCCTGCTCCGATTGCTTTTAGGAGGTTGATGGTTCTTTGCCTCTGTCAGCTTGGGTTCTGCCATCTCGCCGCCTTCACCGGAAACGTCCCCTTCGAGCAGGGCTTCGGGATGATACTTCCTTACGATACCGTCCATCAGCTCTGCTTTGTTGGCGTACTGCACCTTTCGATTTCCGTTCTCGGCAACGGTATAGGGATGGTCTTTGTCAAACTCTATGCCCCATTTGAAGAACAGCTTTAGGTGGACACGCATCGGATGGACGCCTGTCTTCATCACCACGAAATCACCCTTGGGCAAGGATTTCAACTCGTCCGGTGTGAGAAGCGGCCGCTCCATCATCTGCAGAGACTCGGAGGGATCATTCTTGCTTCGGGATACGGAGCCAGACATGACGGTGCGGCTTCCAAGTGCCTTTGACAAGGTATCAGCAGACGAGCTGTTTGGGGCAAAGCCACCGAACAGCGTAATCTGTGTATTGTCCACGATGATTTCACCGCCTTCTTTACCGTAGTTCTTTTCGAACTGGGCAAAGGATTGGATGATCGGGACAATCTGCAGGCGTCTGGAACGGGAGGCGCTGAACATCATCTCCGCGGATTCGATCTTCGGCAGCGTTCCGAACTCATCGCAAAAGAAGACACAGCGGTTCTTGAGCTGACCGCCGTTCTCATCTGCAACGGCCAGGATCTCACGGTAGAGCTGCTGAATGATAAGGGAAATCATGAAGAAGGTGTTGGGGTTTTCCTCCGGCATAATGATAAAGATGGCAGACTTCTCACGGCAGAACTTCTCGGCGTCAATCTCCGTGTCGAAGCACAGAAGCTGTTCCAGCTCAGAGTCCAGGAAGGAGTTCAGTCGGGACAGAGCTGTGGACATGACGGATGCCATACTCTGCTCGGCTGTATTCAAGGCGGCTCCGGCGAACCACTTGGCCTTGTGATCGTTGGGAAGCATCTCCATGAGCTGCTGGAACTGATTCTTGCCTTTCTTTCCCGATGGAGCCAGCAGTTCTTGGATGATCTTGAACACGGATACTATGTGCCGTTCCTCCGGCTTGCAGAACTCTGCAACCAGCAGGATCGTTGCCGTCAAGAGTCCTTCGGCTGCGTCGTAGAAGTAGGCGTTCTGACCGAAGCTCGCCGCATCCATGCCGGAGAGAATGATGGTCTTGGAAATGATCTTCGCATACTTCTCAGCCTTTGCCTTGAAGACGAGGGTATCGGGATTCGCTTGGTACAGATCCATATACTTGTTGACCAGGTGCAGAAGGTTGTTGCCGTTGGATCGGGTTGGGTTACGAAGATCGATCACAGAAACATTGTAGCCGTAGCCCTTTGCAATGCTGCCGTAGTTGCGCATGACGTCGCCTTTGGTATCTGTAGACAGGAAGCTCATCCCGCTGGCGCAGGCATACTCGATACAGGGGTACAGCCAAAAGGCAGTTTTGCCGACTCCGGCCGCACCGATCATAAGCACGTGGACATCACCGGTGTCCACCATCGCTGTGGTATTTCCTGTGCATCCGACGACGATGCCCTGGGGAAGAGCTTTACCGTCTTCACCTGTGGGAGTCTTGCCGTTCTTAGCCTGCTCTCGCCATTTCTTCGGCGTGAATGGAATATGCTTATAGATCTTACGCTGTTCGCCTTTGGTCATCCAGCGGGCGGTTCCGTGCTGGCCGTCGCCGACCGTTTTAGATTTGATATTGTTGAGGCTGTACACATACGCCAGCAGTGTGATCCCGCCGAGGACGCTGAACATGACGGCGCCGACGATAATCAGAGTTGTAATACCTGACACGGTTCTTCCACCTCGCTTTCTTCTTGGTTTAGAGCTAAAAGATCCTCGTTCCAGTCTTTGTGTTCGGGAACGAGGATTTTTGCATTGATTCCTTGTGTAAACAGCTTATCGCTGATTCGTTTTGCCGCCGTCTGCCCAGGCTCATCGCTGTCCATGCAGAGGAACACCTCCGAGATATTGGGATTGTCCTTCAGCATCTGAAACAGAACTCTGTCTGACACCGAGCAGGCGGCGGCATAGCTGTGCTGCTGCCAATTCTTCTTGTGCATGGAGATAAAGGACAGCATGTCTATCGGCGCCTCGAATAGCAACAGGTACTTGCTTCTTCCGGTCCAGTGAAAGCTGTACTCCGGTATGCTGCTGTCTGCATTGCCTTTGAAGGTGCTTTCGCTTCCTGTTCCGCGCATATTGGCATGACGAGGGACGCCTTCCTGATCAAAACCGACGAACACGGCATTGTGGTACTGCGCCGATTCATAGATCATCTGTCTGTGGGCAAAGGTGTACACCACGTCACGATCCAGCCCGCGTCGGGACAGCAGATAGGCATAAACTCTGCGCATGTTATCATTGCGCGGAGGCAGATCGAATGGCTTTGGAGGTGTGCGTTCAATCGGCGGTGATACGGTAAGGGTTCCGTTGCAGCCGCCGAGCAGATACTCTACTGCCTCGGGATAGTCCTTGTTATAGAACCTTCGGACGAAGTCAATGGCGTCGCCGCCCTGCTGATCGTACTGATGAAACCAAAGGTTTCCCCGAATGGTGACCTTCTGCGATCCGTCCTGCCATTCATATTCCGAGCCGGATCGTTTGAGCTTTTCACCCTGCGAGCGAAGCAGCTCGCAGAGATCGGTCTGACGCGCCTGCTCTTTTTGCTCGTCAGTGAAGTGAATATATTTTGTTTGCATGAAATCCTCCTTATCCTTGCTTGAGGCCGTGGGCTTGTTTCTTCTCGTCGATCTTCCTCTTGAGTTTCCGGTCAATGGCTCCGGCCTTTCCTTTCTTCTCATCGTCAAGTTGATTTTGAATCATGCTGCTCAGATGATGCAGGAGCCTGATCGCGCCAAGTGCTGCAGACCAATTGCGGTTGGATTGAATACTGTGCAGGAGCTGCTCGGCATACTGATTGCCATGCTCCGCTGCGGAGGACAGATAGGCGATGGCTTTTTCATAATCCCGCTCGGCCTCTTTCCCGTAGAGATAAATCTTTCCGAGCTGGTATTCCGCATAGTCGTTTCCGTTCTCCGCGGCAATTTCGAAGTCACGGATTGCCCGAAGAACATCCTTGAGTTCCGCTTCCGTGAGTCTAAGCTTTCCGGCAAGATATGCGGCATAGGGATTCTTCTGTTCGGCGGATCGCTCCAAATACTCTATTGCACGAGAGACATCCTGCGGGACAACCCCGCCACGATATAGGAGCTTTCCCATCTGATACTGTCCGGCCGCAAATCCTTTGTCAGCGGAATCCGTAAGCAAACGAATTGCCTCGGGGATGTTCTGCAGGAGAAGTTCTCCGTCGAGAAGCGTTTTCCCAAGTGTGTATGAGGCATAACGGTTACCCTGATCCGAAGATCGTCGCAGAAGTAGTTCCGCACGTGGAAGATCCTGATCAACATCTTCGCCACGGAGAAATGTTTTCCCGAGCAGGTATTCTGCGTATTGATTGCCATCGGACACGGATTCTTCCAGCCAGCGCAAGGCGTAGTCAATGTTTTTAGGAACATCTTCGCCTCGAAGGAACATCTTCCCGAGTCTGTATTTTGCAACGCCGCATCCAAGTCCGGCTGCTTCGATCAGAAGATCCACAGCGGTGTTCGGATCGTAGGCGTTGCTCTCTCGGTCGAGCAGTTCCTTTGCGCTTCTGTATAACTGCCACATCCGGGAACGCTGAACAGATCTCGGCGCAGGAGCATACTCTTGTTCCTCAACCTCATCTGTTTCCGGTTCTGATGTCTCTGCATTAACCTCGGCTTGCTCATCCTGCTCGTCTGCAATCACTCGGTCGGCAGAAATACTCAGCGCCTCTTGAATGACCATGTTCTTGATCGATTTGAATTCGGGATTGTCCACCAACGGAATCCGTTCTGGCAGTTCTTCTGTGTAAGTTCGAATAACTTCTTCCCGCTGTTCATACCACAGGTCATAGAGAGAAGAGATCCGCTCGTCAGCGTCAAGGTCAGATACAATTCCGTTCACGATAGCCTTGACATCTGCTTTCAGATACCCATACTGCTTTTTCCCGCTCGTCTTTGACAGCCGGTCGGCAAGATCAAGCAGCTTGTTTTCAAGCGCAGGATTATCATAGGCGCCGCTGTTGATTCGAGAAATGATTTCGGCAATCACGTCACGGCTCTGTGCGCGAAGAGCATTGCGATGCTCCGTCTGCTTTTCATAGACGGAAAGCAGGTCATCTGCAAAGACATCTTTCGCAAAGGCAGAGCGTAGATTCATAATGCCTTTCTGTGTGAGGTATGGCTTCGCCTGTTTGGTAGAGTAGACCATGAGATGAACGTGCGGATGATGGCTCTCGTTATGAAAGGCGGCGTACCATTTCAGATCCTCCACAGGAATTTTGAAGTTCTTTGCAATTGTTTCTGTCTGAGTCCGAAGCATATCCCGCCATCGTTCACCGGAATTGAAGCCAAGGCGCTCCGCATCCTCGCGGCGAAGAGAAATGATCACAGTCCACACGTTGCCTTCGTATTCATTCAGCTCCCTTGAAACATCTTCGAGCTTTACACGGACTCCATCATCCGTGAACAGACCATGCGAACCAAACCTTTCCGCACGAGGGCGAGTCGCAATGTAGTCTGCGTATGTTTTGGCGTTGAGAGCTTCATGTGCATTGTCCTCCAAGGCGCGGGTGATGAATTCAGAAGCATTTCCGAGTGTAGGCTCTTTGAGATAATCCTCGTACTCCAACATGGAATTGCTGTCTGGGAAGTCACGAAGGATTCTTTCGATCAGCTTCTTTTGTTTCTCAGTAGGAGGATCAGTTTTGAAGGAGTCATCGACTTTCTCCACGCCTTCACGAGTAGCAATATATTTTGCATAGCCTCCGACGCTCTGCCTTGCGGGCTGTTTCAGATATTTGAATTTGGTAATCAGCTTCGCCATCTGTTAGTCCTTCTGCCAATCAAGCGCGTCCTCGAAAGAAAAAGAACCGTTGAGCCGTTTGACTTCTTTGACGCAGTCGCCTCGCAGCCTTTCAAGCGAAAGCGGATCAATATCTTGCTGGAGAGCAACGAGATTCTGCATGATTGCAATCTCTACGGCGAGCTTGAACATCATTCTGTTCTGCCGGTTGTCGCTCTCCGCGACGATGCTTTTCAGCGTAGAGATCACCACGTTGGGAAGATACTCTCTGGCGTTCTGTGTGGAGAGATATCCGGCATAGAAGCGAACCGCTTTTTCTATGAATTCAGATCGGCTTTTGCAGTTGTCATCTTCATATAGGCGATCCATGAGCCTGATCGTTGACGGGCGCAGCCATGACTGAAATCTTCGCTTCACTTCCTTTTCCTTCGGTGTTTTCTCATCATTCATCGGTATCACTCCTGTTCCTGCGGCGGCACCTGTTGCGGCACCGTGAAATATCCTTGTAAAGTCGACGGTTTCGGGAATTACGGCACCGTATCCCAGCGTCAAGGCGTGAAATACGGCACCGTAATTCTTTTCGGGGCAAAACCGTCAAAAACCCTTGTGCGGTCGGCGTTGCCGTCCGCTGTGAGCTGAGGCGGAAGCCGTTTTACGGCACCGCCTCTTTCACCTGCTTGATTTTCGACCCTGTCGAAAATCCTCCAAATGGGCATCATCTCCGGTCTGAACGTCTGCCCGAAACCGCCTCAAATTCGGCTTGTATTCTCCTGGTGGGTTGCTGGCCGTCCTGCGTCGGAAAAGCCGACACGGGGGCTTCACGGCTCCCACGGCGGGCTACATCTGCAGGTCAGGGCTCTCGTCTTCGCCCTCATCGAATGTGATCTCTTTGCCTTCGAGCGCGGTGGCAAAGATTTCGTGCCTGGCGTCCAGGGACAGACCTTCTTTGCGCTCCGCTTTGTACATAGCCGTCGACACATCTTTGAGGTTGTACGTCCACCAAGCATTGTCGCTGCTCTCACAGACGCTGATGGTGTCGTGGTCGAAGTCAAACTCAACGAGAGCAGTGATTCTCGGATCATTTGGCATGGCGCTGCACAGAACGGAGAACGTCATATCGTTGATCGTCTGGCATCCACTGAAGTTTGACTGTGCGATACTGTCCAGCGTATATTTGCCGACCTCGTCCTTCAGCGTGGAGCGGTACAGGTTTGCGATACTGTAGAAGCTGTTGCGAAGTTCCGAGGTAAAGAAAAAGTCGTCATCTCCTTCATGGAAATGAACGACGGCGAAGCGGCGGGAAGCTTCTCGCTCTGCTGCTTCACGTTCTCTCTCTAACTCGATCTTCGCTTCCACCTCCATGCGCTCATGCTCGGGAACGGTCTGCTCATAGAAATGGTCGAGCAGATTCTGAAGCTCGTGTTCGACGCTGCTGCCGTTCTTCAGCAGATAGCTTTCCAGCTTTGCGAGCTTGTGTTCGTTGAAATACAAAACGAGTTCTTCGTCAGTCATGATCAGTCACCTCCGCAGTTGGTTTCGACTCCGCTTTCTGCCTCCGCACCTTCAGAGCGGGAGGCTCCGCATTGCCGGAGCGCATATTCAAGAACTCTCGAACGCCTGAGGGGACGTTCTTTGCATAGAGCGTATCTAGCGATTTGGTCAGCTCGTCTTCAACCAGCATTCCCTTCTGTTCAAGGTACAGTCTGAGTGTGGAGAGCTTTTCTTCATCATAAGAAACGCTGACAGAGATTTTCTTCATAGGATTCATCTCCTTACATGGTCATTCCGAATCCCGTATCGACATAAGCAAGGCTGGCGTCGTTGAGCACGGTGAGGCCGTTATTGTAGTCCTCGACCATCTTCTCAGCTTCGGTCTGCCTGTGCGTTGCGTCGTACCATCGGGACTCCATTTCATCAATGGTTTTGTCAATGCTCTCGGGATGGACATGGCAGGAATAGTAACTGGCCGCATCTAGGAACTGATCGCGGCCGTGCTTCTTATAGATTCCGTACACCGATTTCATTTTTCCGTGTGCCACAGTTCATCACCTCACATCGTCATCCCTTGAAAGGGTTCTTCTTCCAGACCGTCTTCCCCGACGGCTTCATCCTCGCTTTCAACCTGCTCGTTCTGGAAGAGCTGCCGTGCCATCGGGATATATGCGGTGTAGCGGGCATAGTCGTACCCCTGCGGATCGACGAGGATGCCGTCATCGACGCCTTCACCGAGTACCAGCATACACGGGATAGCATGGAACTCGTCGGTCTTCAGATCCGGCAGATGCTCTTTGATGAAATCGTGGTCTGCCAGAGGATTGAATTGGAAGTCATAGAACTCCGCATTGGAGAGTTCCACAATGCAGGCGACGTCACAGCGCACGGGCTGGATTTCCTCCTGCTTGCTTCGGAGCTGCGCGTTGATCAGCATAGGCACCTCCGTTACATAGAAAGCACCTGCGGCTGATTATCATCCGAGATAACCTCCGCAGGTTCTTCGTCGTGCTCATCGTAGATATTACAGCCCATGAGAGAGACAAGGTTCAGAGCTCCGGCGATGCCGCCTTGCTGACAGTTCGGGCAGTGCTCCAGATGGTAGGTCATCTCGATAGCGTCCTCGGTCATGATCAGCTCGTTGATTTCTTCTCTCTGTCGTAATTCTTCTTCGAGCAGTTTGCCGTTTTCATTGGCATCGGTGATGTTCTCACCAAAGTGGTAATACAGCTCGTCGTAGGAAACAGACCATCGGCCGTCTGTTGTATGCTCCATGCCTTCACGCACGACGTAGTCGGCAAGCCTTTTCAGTTTGTTTTTGTACATAGGCAATTCCTTTCTACATGGAAAGCGACGGAGCTTCATCCTCATCGGAGGACTCCGGTTCCATGTCATAGCATTGTTCCGCATCGCCTCTGTCCTGCAGCGACCACAGCAGATGACTCATCTCGTCATCTACGATGAGCGAATCGATACCGTTTCTGCTGAGCCACTCGTCGCTGACCACCTCCAGCGGATCATAGAAGCGAAGCAGATACTCCGCATCTTCCTCCGACACGGCAGAAGGAAGCTCTTTTGCCATGCGGGTAACTGCTTCGAGTTCCTCACATCGGTCTATCAATTCAGCGGGCGACATCCGCAGCCAGCGTTCCTTGTATTCCGCAAAGTTGGCGTTGACCTTTTGCTTGAGACGAGTCCGGGCAGATTCCTCGGGGAAGAATCTATCGAGGCTCTCGATGCTGTGGTCATGGAGCTCGTCTTTGGTCATACCGAAGTGACCGTGCAAGGTTAGGAAGAGATCTTCATCGTTAGGGATGTGTTCACAGATCCATGCGATCATTTGATTATAGAGTTCGTCTTTTCGTTCTTGTGTCATCGGCTTTCACCTCCGTTTTGAATTGAGTGGAGCCGATACGATCAGATCACTGACCGTACCGGCTGTAGTAGACGCTGCCGTTGGCAGCTCGCTGAGCTTGCACTGATTCGCCTTGATCAAGCGGTGCTTCGAAATTGAACAGCACATAGTTGGAAGCCTCTCGAACCGATTTTGCATTCTTCAGCGCAGATAGAACGCCTGGGAACTTTGTTTCCAGCTCGTCACAGAGTAAAGCTAACTGCATATCCAGATCCGCAATGGAACAGCCTCGTGCATTGGCGAATGCGAGGAGCGGCGTTTTCCGATCCTCGACCGTCCACTGCGCCAAGCCGTAGCCTGCACTGTCGGATGTGAAGTTGGTGTAGCTGCCGCTGTCCACAGCTTGCGTATAAGATGCATCTGTATATCCGAGGGATTCCTCATAGGTGTTTTGCAAATTGTTAGGCTGCAATCCGCTTTCTGCATAGAGATTGCCCATCAGTCCTGCAACACCATAGGGGTTGCCGATCTTCGCATAGAGGACATCCCAAATGTGTTTTTCATTGGGAGCTTCCGTGACATCGCTGTCATAATAGGTGATATACGGAATCTTCAGCCAGTGCGTCCAGCCGCTGTTGCCGATTGGCGTCTGGATGACGCCCACCTTCGTTCCGCTGGCATGGATGACCTGACCATTTCCGATATAGATACCGATATGACCTTCGTGCCATACGGCAAGTCCTGGGATTTCCGGGATCGTATCGATGGTTCCGCTCTCCTCGGCGTTTGCATACATGGTGTCAGCACCAATATCCGGCATGCCGTTTGTGCCGTACTCGATCTTTCCAGTCTCGGGATCGAACCAGCCGTAGCCTTTGATCAATCCGACGCAGTCTGCTGTGCGGCCGCCGATCCAGTGTTCTTCAATGAAATCCGCATAGCCGCCGACCTCATCGGGATACTGCTCGGCTTTCGCCTTATACAAGCTCCGCGTCAAGACCTGTCCGTAGGTTCCCCATACGTAGCCCCAGCCTCTGGAGTGGGCGTTCTTTGCCCACTGCACAAGATCCAAATTGTTCTTGGTGCTCGGATCGATATATCCCGCCGTAGAGATATACACGGCGCGGATCGCGCTCATTACCTTCGTGAACTCATCGACAGAGAGGTTTGTGCCGAAGGCTGAGTTCACAGCAGAGATCAACTGCGCGTCCGTCTGCCCTTCGGTAAAGCAGCCGACAAGTTTGTCCACGAATCCTTCTTCCTCAGAAAAGTCAGAAAGCGCAAGCACATAAAGCACCTGCGCCTCCTTGACTCGCTGCTTATCAAATCCAGCGTCAGTCATCTCATCTTCAATCTCATACATGAGATCTTCTACCCGCTGCAGCTTTGCCTGTTCTTCCGCAGATAAGTTCTGCACGACAAGTGTCTGCAATCGATTCGCATCAATGTTGATATCACCATTGAAAATTGCGATGATCGCAGCAAGGGGCATCACAAGAATGATGAGGATGCCGAGGATTATTCCGAGAACGACTTTTCGGGCCTTCTTGTCGGTCAGTATGGCGACGGCAATCTTCTTGAGTGCCGCCGCTACTGTTGCGCTCATTACCGACCTCCGGCTTTGCCAAACAGGGCGGCTTTATAATCGGGAGCGATGACCTGCAGAAGATATCGCTCGTTGCCGCACCTGAACAGGCAGGTACCTCTCTCGGGATATTTGATGAGCTCGAACTCAGACGGTTCAACCTGCAAGGCGTCCATATACTCCTTGGGGTTGATCTGTCCGGCGTTGAACAGGAACTGATGCGTGGGGATGCTGAACAGGGGCTTTGTGAACTCTCGGATCGAGGGAATCAAAAAATCCTCGATGTTCTGGCTTGCCAGAATGATCGAGGAGTCCTTCTTGCGGACACGCTTCATAGCGTTTCGGATATATTCGATTGCCGTCATGTTGGTAAGGAACAAATACAGCTCGTCGATGCTCGCCGCCGTCTTGCCCTGACCGAGAAGCTGATTGCTCATGAAGGACAGGATGTTGAACAGCATGGCGTCCTTGAGCCGCTTGTTGGTGTCCATCAAGCCCTTCACGCCGAAGACGAGGAAGTGGCTGTCCGTGATGTTGGTGTGTCCGTTGAAATACTTGGACTCGGCACCGACGCACATGGAATGGATTCCGAGGCACACGTCCTGCAGGGTGTCCTCTGTATAGAGGTACTTCCGCTGCTTGTCGTAGCTGTAGAATTCTTCCTCGCACAGCTTATAGAAGTCCTCCATGATCGGGAAGTCCGTGGGCTTCTTCGTGCTGTAGTCTGTGGCGTCGGTAATGCCGAAGCGGGCATACAGCTTGGAGAGCAGAATCTCAATGGTGTCGATCTGCGTATCGGAGAAATCCTTATAGCTGCGGAAAAAGTCCTTGAGGAAAGCGATGTGCTGGGACAGCCTCGTCACCTTCTTGAACGCTTCCGGCGTGGTGGCGTCGATATCTTCGACGCTGTCCGTCCATGCCTTCGGCTCGAGGGGATTGATCGTATACTCGCCGCTCATGAAGTCGATATAGCAGCCGCCCAGGGCATTGCAGAGTTCCTCATACTCGGACTCGGGGTCCAGGCAGATGATTGCCTTGCCCGACTCTCGGATATTGGTCAAAATCAGCTTGAGCAGATAGCTCTTACCCTGGCCGCTGTTGCCGAGGATCAAGACGTTGCTTGTGGTCTTATCCTCGGCGCGGCGGTCAAAGTCCACGAGGATATTCGTGCCGTACTTGTCCCGCCCGATATACAGTCCCTGAGGGTCGGTCTTGCCCGAGAAGTTGAACGGGTAGAGGTTTGCCACGCTGGATGCGGGAAGGACTCGTTCATACTGCGCACCGAACTGATTGTATCCGGTCGGGATCACGGACAGGAATCCTTCTTTCTGCCGTAAGGTCAGCCTGTCGACTGAGATCTTGGATCTCGTCAGCTCCATCGCAATATCGCTCTGAAGCTCTTTGAGGGCATCCATGCTCCTTGCCTTCAGTTCAATGAAAACGCTGCAGTGAAGAAGCGGTTCCTTGTTCTTTCGAAGGTTGGCCAGGAGTTCGATCACATCCTGCAAGTTGCCTTCGGCCTCGATGGTGTCATTTACGTCATTGCCGCCGCTCTTGAGCTTATTTCGGCGGGTGGCGTTCTGAATGATCTTCCTCTGTTCCATGCTTTCCACCAGACGGTGATAGATGCGGAGCGTCACGCCGCTGCGGTCAGCAAGCTGGGACAGGATGGCCTGTTCCTCAGTGGAGGGGGGATATTCTCGGATAACCCACACAGATCGGTAACTGTCGCCAACAACATAGTGGTCGGATAAGAATTTCACGGAGCCGGGTAAAATCATATCGAAGAAGTCCTTCGTCCGAATTTCCTCCATCTGTGCCGGCGTCAGCACTTTCGGTTTTCCAAACATTTGCATTTTCCTCCTTTGCAATGATGATGAGACGGCTGCTTCTGGTGCTGCCATAGCAGGTGGACAGCGTCAGAAGGCGGTCGCCGTACACGGGGGCATCCCCGTTGGTGTAATAGGCGTTTTGAATGACTCTCTGGACAGCTTCATTGAAAGCATCTTCAGACTCTGCATCGATGAAGCTGTACCATGAGTCGAGCTTATCTACACAGGCAACCGCAAAGATGGTGAACTCGTGAGCCCCGTCCTCCGTTTCCAGCAGGATCGTCGGATTGGAGGAGAGGCGTCCATCGTTCAGATATTCTCTGAGAGAGGAGAACATGGTTCCGTTGCGCATGTTGTGACCGAAGATGATGAGGTTGTCGCTTTCGAGCGTACAGCGGTAATCCAGAAACGGAACGCCGGAGTCGCTGTACTGCTGATAGAAGTTCATGCGCAGGTACTTCTGCGGCCATTCCGGGGTGTGCATCACGGGATAGTCCACGGCGGTGTTGTCGATGGTGATCCAGCCGATGCAGTCGCTATTCTGACTGATCAGAAGCGGGATGTCGTGGCGCGGCGTCAGAACAGGGTTTTCCTGTTCCTCCTGCGTATCCGAATTCTCCGCATCGCCGTCAGTATCCGGCTCCGCTATTTCTTTCGGTTCATCCGGCTCCTTGATCTCTGCAAGCTCTGAGAGCTCTGCAAAAGTGTCGATGTCTTTCTGGCGGCTGCTGTACTCCTGCCAGATCTGAACTCCGCAGAAGGCCACGACCGCCGACAGCAGAAAGGCAAAAATCGCATAAAGATGCCTGGGATTAAGCTTCGTCTTCTTCATCTTCGTCCACCTCATAGAACTGTTCGCCATCGATGTCCGGCATCTGTTCTCCGTTCATGCTCGCCTCGAAATAAAGGGCGAGGAACCGCTTGATGTCTGCCTTACGCATTCTTCTCACCTCAAAGCCCTGTTCAGAGATGATCTTCTCCACACGGTTGGCTGTATCGAAGACCTGCTTGTCCTTCGAAGCCTTGATTCGGGCGGTAAAGAGGAACTGTCTGGCAGTAGCCATCTCCACCTGAACGTTGTCGAGAAACTCGATGTCTTTCTTGATGAGCTTTCGCACCTTCGGGTTCTGCTCATATTCAAGTCGCTCGTGGAGATAGGCCTTGTTGTCATCGAAGCATTCGGACGAGTCGGTGCAGGTGATCTCAATATCGGGGATCGAAGAGAGCACCATCATCAGATGCCGGATTTTGATCTCGATGTTTACGTAGGACAGCACCGAGATATTGGTCGGGCTGACCAAGTAAAACAGAAGCTCGCCCTTCTGCGTCATAAGGCCGTATTTGGTAAAGGTCTTCACGCCGATGAAGTCCTGCACTGAGCGGCCTTTTCTTTTCTTCTGCTGTTTTTCGTACTTCGCCTGCTTGGGCGGTTTCTTTTCTTTGGGCAGTTTTTCTTTCTTGGGCATGTTGCTCACCTCCATTCGTAGTACTGCTGCGTGGTGATAAAATAACGACCCGCATATCGGATGAAATCGAGGATCGTCGTATCATCCATGCGGATCGTCAGAAATCCATAGCAAAGCGTGGCGGCTGCGGGGAGCATCAAATGCAGCTCCACCAGGATCACTATGGAGATCAGGGCGGCAACGCCCATAATTGCGACATCCCGCAGGCTCCAAAGCCACATGTTTGCCGAGGCCTTGAGGTTCTGCGGATAGATATAGTGCGTCATAGTATTCCTCCAATCGTTGGATCTTCGCCGTAGTAATCCTCGCAGAACTCCTGCGGGGTTTGATGGTAGTCCTCCTGAATCTTCTCCGCGATCATGTCCTTGATAAGCTGGGCTTCGCCCTTTGTCGGCTCGTAGTCAAAATACGAGGAGCTTTCCTGTCGGCTGATCTCGCACTCGATCCGCAGAGAGTCATCGAAAGGATTGTAGCGGCCGTACATGTTCAGCCAGGTGTCATCATCCGAAGCGGTATCGATGTGGAACTTTTTGTCCACATCGAACCACGCTTCGATATACACGGCGATCTCTCGGCCTTCGTCGCAGTCGACTTCCATGTCATGGTCGATGGCGATATCATCTCGTGTCAGTTCGCTGTTTTCTTTCATGTTATACCTCCGATTACTTTCCAGCAACCTTCGCCACACTGCGAGTCAGATTGACGGCGGTGGTGGTAGCATGAACAACGCTCATCATGTTCACCTTGACGGAGCTGTCGAGACCGAACTGCTGGGCGATGCGCGGTACTTCGTTGGCGGCAAGCATGATGCCAAGGCCGAGAAGCATATTGCTCGGAAAGGTCATCAGCCCGAGGAACAGCAAAGTTGTCTGCATAAATGCTGTCAGACAGATGGCCGCAACCTGCTTGCACCATTGATTAAAGCCGTCGGAATACCCTCGTGGTACGCTGAACATATACAGGCTTCCAACTGCCATCTGCACGAGCAGGATGCCGCCGCGCTTGATATTCTGGAAGAACACCTTGATTACGCAGTATGCAAAAGCAATCATGCAGAGCAGGCTCAAAAGCCCGAATGTTGCGGTCACGCTTGGCGAAAAAGAACTAACGAGGACTCCAAGTCCTACTTCAGCAAGGTTTTCGTTGATTCCTCCGGCTGCCATGCTGATTAGATCGTGAGAAAACGTGTTCTGCAGGCTGATACAGAACTTGTACAGTTCTATGGGAACCACTCCGATCAAACTGCAGGCAAAGAAGCCCTTCAGAATATTGATACATGCGGTTTTAATGTTAGCTCTGCCATTCTGATACTCTATCGCCACATCAAAGATGGCTACAACCGTACCGACTGCGAATAGAGACCATCCAAACAGAGTGAACAGCCTTACTGTTGCCTGCACCCATGACAGGTCGAAGATTTCAGCGCCCATATTGCCGATCATCTCGAAGAAGTCCGAAATGGCGCCGTAAATGATCTCATACAGCCATTGGAGGATGGAGTTGAATATCGTGTTGGCAATGGATTCCCCGATATAATCAAAGGCGCCTCCGATAGCGTCACCGATGCCGGATATTAGATCTCCAAGCCAATCAAACATAGGTTATCACCGTCCTTTCCAGAGGGGTTATAGGGTCATTCCCATGTCTTCCTCCTGGTACATGGAAATATAATCGTTCACGGTATCGGCGATCTTCTGATAGGCTGCGGGAGAAGGATGGTAGCCGTACCAATCGGCGTTCCCGTTGTTCTCCCAAATGTGGATTTCCCTTGCAAACGGGTTATTCTGATACGCAGGATTGCCACCGAGAATATCGCTGAATTTGAAGGTTTCGGCGTCAACTTCACCATCCGTGCGGTTGATGATCTTCAGCCGCAGCGCATTGTAGTGATCTCTCGTCCCGGTGTAGACGAACTGCAGTTTTACGCGCAGTTCGTCGTCGATTTTACCGAGGAGCGTCTTACCGCTGTACTTAGTGTCACGGATGAGATCGCTGCCGCCGAACAGTTTTTTGAGTTCCTGTTCGTAAAAGGTCATCGCTCTGACTTACAGGATCGACCAGATATACAGAGGTGCGGTCAGAGTGAAGATAAGGCAGGCGAACAGAATGCAGGGCGCAGCGAACTCAAACTGGCCGTGTTTTCTGTACTCGAAATACGAGGTGCCGACCTTGACGAAGAACAGAATGGCAAGAATCATGTCGATCACAGGGAAAACGACGTTGTTAACGACGGTCTGCACCTGAGATTTCGCGGCGTTCCAGGTGCTCTCGATGGCGCCGGAAACGTCGCCGGCCGCAAATGCGGTCACGCTGAACATGGTCATGACCATTACGCACAGCGCGAGGGAAAGAATGATCCGAAGAGATTTCTTTTTCATGTGCATTATCCTCCTAATACTTTTTTGATATCGCTGTCTTTCACAGTGCGGGATTTGATATTGAGATTTTTGCAGAAGTCGATTTCACGCCGCATTCCTTCGGTGATTGTGTCGCCAAAGATCCACAGCTCATCGCAGAACCACAGCAGGCTCATTCCTGCGGAAAGCCCGATTTCACGCTCGCTCGGGATGTCATCGTTTAGGCAGAGGGCATAGAAATGCGGCACCACCGGAGCAGTGCCGCACTTCAATGCGTATTCGGTGTATCTCTTTGCTTTTTCGAGATTACCTTGGATATCCCCGCCTAACGGAGCGCAGATATACACCTTCTTCATCATTGTGAATCCTCTTACTTCTCGCCGTCATCTTTCTTCTTCTTGAAATACATGATGACACAAGCAATGGCGCCGCCGAGAGCCACGCCGCCGAGCCCGATCCACACGCCGAGATTGCTGTTGTCGCCGGTCTGAGGCACATCGGGCGGAGGAGTGATCGTAACAGTCTGATCCTTGTCCTCAATGTCCTTATGCGTCGTGATCTCAACATCCTCACGGTACAGGCTTTCGAATACGACCAACTTAGTGCTGGTGGTAAGATCGTGAGCGTCGAAAGTGAACGTCACCTTGACCTCGCCGTTTCTGTCCTTCGGCGTAAACTTGACCTCTGCGGTGACCGTCTCGCCGTTTACGGTGAAGACCTCGCCGGTTGCCTTGTTCATGAGAGTGCCACGGATGGTGTACTCGGTGCCGGGGATAAGGTTGGTGTAGGACACCACATCCTCAATCGTTACCTTACCGGCTGTAGTGATCTCCTTCTTGCCGTCGATGGAAGCGGTGGTCTTGATCTCGGGAACATATACCTTCACAGACTGGCCTTCATCCTCAATGTCGGCATGAACTGCGATCTCGACTTCCTCACGGTAGAGGCTCTCGAACACAACAACATCGGTCGTTTCGGTGATGACGTAGGAATTGAAGGTGAAAGCCACCTTGACCTCGCCGTCCCTGGTTTCGGGCGTGAATGCGGCTTCCGCAGTCACAGGCTCGTCATTGACCGTCACGGGCTTACCGGTGGTTTTGTTCATGAGCGTTCCCTTGACAACGTATTCCTTGCCGGGGGTGAGGTTGTGATAGGAAACGATATCCTCGATGGTGATCTCGCCGCCGATGGTCGTTTCTTTCTTTCCGTCGGTAGAAGCCTCGGTCTTGATCTCGGGGACGATAACGATTACGGTCTGTGCCTCGTCCTCGATATCCGCATGAACGGTCAGCTCCTTGCTGTCGCTGTAGAGACTCTCGAACACAACAATGTTCGTGTCAGCCTTGATTGGCTTGGCATCGAAGGTGAACAGCACCTCCACGCTGCCGGAGGGAGCTTCGGGAACGAAGGTCACCTCGGAAGAGATCTGCTCTCCGTTCTGGAGGAACGGTTCGCCGGTGGTCTTGTCCATGAGAATGCCCTTTACGGTATACTCCTTGCCGGGGACAAGGTGCTTGTATTCAACCGTATCGGTCAACGTGAACACCTCGGTGGCGCAGACTTCCTTCTCATCGTCGATGGTGGCAGTCGTTCCGATTTCGGGGATCAGATCGTTCACTACGGTGATCTCAACCACGTCGCCGTCTTCGTCCACAGTCACGGCATAGACCGTCTCGTTTTCGAGATAGCCGGCCGCAGGGTGCAGCTCGCGCACGGTATAGCTGCCGTACACCACATTCTCAAAGGTGAAGACGCCATCTTCGCCAGATTCAGCAGTCAGCAGAGCGTTGTCCTCCGTGAAGCTGGTTTCGTCCGCGCGGAAGAGACCGAACAGAGCGCCGGAGATCTTATCGCCGGTTTCACGGTTGACCTTATAGCCCTTGATCGTGCCGTAGATCAGCTCGTTGGGGATTTCATTGCCGTCGTTCACAGTGATGTGAACAGCAGCAACTTCCTGGCCTGCGTACTCGAATACCACGGGGTACTCTTTATCGGACAGGACATAGTGCTTATCGGTGCTGATTTCCTTGACATAGGTTTTTGCACCAACGGGAAGGTCGGTGCTGAAGGCTGCATAGCCGTTCTCGTCGCACTCAACGACTTCGAGCACCCAGCCAGCGGGGATGCTGCTGCCATCTGCCGCAACGATTTCCTCTGCAGCAAACAGGCCGAAGTTGACGGAGGTGATTTCGCCGTTGTTGCCAACACCGAAGACCTCGTTCTGCTCCATTACCTTATTCAAGTCGATCTCGATCTTCTGACGCTCGTTGTAGAAGCCGGCGGAGGTTTCTGTGATCTCCACCTCCTGGCCCGCGTAGGTCAGCTCCACAGTCTGAACAGTGGGATTGAGGATCATGCCATAGGGGGCTTTCGTCTCAACAACACGGTATCTGCCCAGGAAGAGAGGTTCGGTTACGGCCTTGCCGTCTTCCTTGGTAACAAGAGTTGCCACGACCTCATCCTTGCTGTATCTGAGAGTGCCGTCTGGCGTGTAGATATCCTCCGCTGCGGTCACGGTGTACTCAGCACCGGCCAGACCGCCGACAGCATAAACCAAACGCTTGCTGTCCTTGGTGTCCACGACAGAGGCAAGATACTCGCCGGTCTTCTCCACGTTGATGACGCCCATCTGAGGCGCGTTTTCTTTCTCGACAATCACAACAGTTACGGCGTTTTCCTCGGTGGAGTTATCTTCGGTGATGTCGAAATACACAGGGTCGCTGTTGAGAACGTATCCATAGGGAGCCGATTCTTCGACCAGCGAATAGCCCTTTCCGTACTCCAGCTTTTCGGGCGTAATCAGCATACCGTCGCCGTCCGTGTAGAAGGTGTCGATGGTGGTGACAGTCGGATAGGTGAAGGTCATCTGAATCTGATTGCCGGAAGGATCGTAGATGTGGAATCCGATGCCGGAAGCCGGAATGGTCTTACCGGTGGTGCTGTCGATCTTGACCACCTTCACATAGGAGTAGAAGTTGGCGTTGTTGATCAGATAACGATAGGTTTCGCCGTTTTCGCTGACGAACACGTCAAAGGGTTTCAGAAGCTCGCGGCCTTCCCAGCCCTTGATCTGCTGGACGGTGTATCTGCCGTAGGGCAGATCCTTCGTCTGAGCGAAGCCGTTCTCATCGCAGATCAGATAATCGCGCTCGGAGTTCTTGGCATTGTCATAGGAGCCTGCACTCTTGAGATAGACGGCAAACTCTGCGCCTTCCTCGGGAGTCTCGATCTGCGTCTGGCCGTCATCGGTGTGCTTTATGATAGCGATATTGCCTTTCTTAACCTGTTCGTACTGCTTCATGGCTTCGCTGTTGTACTCTGCGGTATAGTTCTTGGGATCGACGCCGATCTGCTCGTTGCCGGGGGTAACGAGATAACCCTCGCTGCTGTCCAGCTCCTTGATCGACCAGTCATTACCGCAGATATAATACTTAGTGGTGAACTTGCCGTCCGCATCGGTGACGTAGGTGTCAATCAGCTCGTCACCCTTGTAGATGCCGTACTTGGCACCTGCCAGATTCGCGTCACCCTGGGCAGAACCGGTTTCCACATCCTGCTTGGTAACGGTCAGATTCCATTTCTTGAGCACGTTATCGAAGCTCTTGTTGGTCACCTTGTTCCATTCAATCGCCGCCGTCTGATTGTCGGGGACGACATAGCGGATCGGAGTGTCCACCTCTTCCAGCGTGTAACCAGTGCCGATCAGAATGTTGCTAAAGGTCGCAATGCCGCTGGCATCAGTCACAGCATACTCATCAACAGGAATGCCACTGTAGGAGGTGCCATACAGGTGGAACTTCAGGCCTTCGTTGAGTCCGTCCTCCGCAGTCTTGGTAACCTTGAGGTCGCCGCGCTTAAGCTCGTTTTCGAAGCTCTTGCTCGTGACTTTGTTCCACTCGATTGCCGCCGTCTGATCGTCGGGGACGATATAACGGTCGGGAGTACCGACTTCCTCCAGGGTGTAGCTGGTGCCGATCAGCACATCATCAAATACAGCGATACCGCTGGCATTGGTGATTGCATATTCGTCCACAGGCAAGCCGCAGTAGGAATTGCCATAAAGATGGAACTTCACACCCTCGACCAGTCCGTCCTCTGCGGTCTTGGTAACCTTGAGGTCACCGCGGCGCAGGGTGTTGTTGAAGGTTACGGTAGAGGTCTTGCCGCTGACGATGGTAACGGTCTGTGCCGCCTGCGTCTCGTACTTGTCATCGGGAAGCTCCGTCACGGTATAGGTGCCGGGGAGCAGGTCAAGATCGACCGTTCCGTTCTTGCCGGTCGTAACCGTCTCATTGACGCCGTTGCCGGTGATCGTAAACTTGATACCCTCGACCTTGCCGTCCTCGCTGGTTTTCACGATGTGACCGACGCCCTTGGTTTCCGTGTTCAGCTTGAAATAGAAATACACGGGATCTTCCGCGCCGGAGGCCATCGTCTGCTTGCCGGGGCAGCCCCAAATGAGCATCTTGCCCATGCCGAGGTTGGTTTTCTTCTGTGCGGAGATCGTCACGGCGTTGGAAATCATGTTCTTGCTTGTGAAGGTATACTGATTCCCGCTGCGGGTGACGGTAATGCCGCTGGCAGAGAAATTGATATCGGCGAGAGTATTGTTGGTGTCCGTCAGCGTAATGCTGTAGTTGGCATTCGCCTGATCGTATTTCATCGTGTAGGTCTGCGCATTGCTCTGATTGCGGGAGGAGAAGCTCGGCACAACATAGTGCTTGGACATCTGCTCCAGGATCCAGTTGTAGCATTTCTCGGCAGGTCTGCCCTTGATGGTATGATTGTACATGTCCGCATCGATGCCGTTGTTTGAAGCAATCGACGTCGGGCTGGTACGGAGCTGCTGCTGATATTCCCAAATGATGCACTGCGTTGCAAACGCAAAATCATCATTGTTCGTTCCGGCAACGGGGGTTGTCATGCCCTCGTGATAACCGTACATCAGCGCCATCATGATTCCGAACTGTGCAGTAACGGGCAGGTTCTGAAAATACTTGCTGTTCTTGCCGCTGGTGGAATTGTAGGTGTCGCTGTAGTCGAAGGATACGCCGCCTTCAATACAGTAAACGTGATGCTGATTGCCGGAGCCGTCGATCATCATATACTTGTACTTGGCGTTGCCGGAGCTGTAGGTTTTCACATAGAAGCTGCCGTCATCGTTATAGAAGATGGCGGTGGTGGTCGGCTTACTGTAGAAGTAGTCGCCGTCCGAGCCGAGATACTTGTCTCCGTAGGTGGAGGTGCATTTCGTGCCTTCCTCGACAGACCATGCGAATGCGCTCGTGGGAAGCATCGCAACGATCATGAGAACGGCCAGAAGTGCCGAAAGCAGTCTCGTGCTCTTGGATTTGAGAATAGCATTCATCTCGATAGTCATCCTTTCATTTTGATAAAGAAAAAGCCCTCCGCTTTTCAGCAGAGGACTTCGTCCCGTATTTGGTTGTCGTTATGCGAATACGAAGTAGATGGCGTATGATCCGCCGCCTCGTGATTCGCAGCAGATGTTGAACTCTGTGATCTCGTCCATACCGTAGGCGCTGAGATTGGCGACCGTGTGGAATCGGATATACTGTTCCAGTGCCGACCTTAGTGAGCTGCCCTGGTTGGATTCCGATGCCGTCACCGGATTCCACCATGTGGCGTTCTGCGGTGTCAGCGAGGTGTTCAGCGTATAGCCCATGCTCTGACCGATGGCGATGCAATCGGCTCGGATCGCATTGATGTCGAACTCATAATCGTATGAGGTCTTTGGCTTCGTTTCTGCGGGAGGCTCTGTTTCCACCGGCGCAGGAGGCACAACCGGTGCGGGAGGCTCCGAGGGGGCAGGCTGGTCGGTAGGTGCAGGCTCTGTGGGAGCTGGAGGCTCAGCAGGCTTGGGCTGTTCCGTTTCTTTCGGAGACTCAGTCGGCTTTGCCGGTTCGGGCTGTGATTCCACAGGCTTTTCCGATTCCGTTGGCTGGCTCTGATCGCTTGACCTCGGCGTTTCTGCGGACTCGGCCTGCTTGGACGGTTCTGTCTGCTTCGGTGGTTCCGATTCTTTTGTGGGATCGGTTTCCGGCGCCTCGCTTGTCTGCGGTGCTTCCGTTGAAGCTGGCTGGGCAGGCATTTCTTTTTCTGCCGTTTCCGCAGTCAGAGTCACAGTCTGCGTATCTGCAGAAGGCTCTGTTACGGCTTCCGTGTTGACTGTGACTTCAGCGTTATCGTGGAGCATCTGCGCAGTGTTGTCTGCGGCGCATCCCGTGATTGAGATTAGGAGCGCACAGGCGATTGCTGTGGTTAGGAGTTTTGTTTTCATAGTAGTATCACCTCTTAACCACAAGAATACGGATAGAACGCAGGAAGTCCAGCGAGAATCGGAAAAATTACCGAAATCTACATACTCTGCCCAAAGGCGGGCGCGTCCTCGTCCTGCTCGTCGAGATCCTCGCCTTCATCAAGATCCTCATTCTCGGACTCAACCTCATCAAGCTTCTGCTCATAGGCTTCCAGCACCTTGCTGTTCAGCTCACTGCGAGCTTCTGCAGTGACAGGATGGAAAATATCCGAATACTCGGTCTTGCCGTCCTTCTGGAAAGAGTTCTGAGGCATCTGCACGAACAGCCCCTTCTGCGAATCGATAACACGCAGACCGTGAATGGCAAAGGCACCGCCGATATTGACGCTGGCAATAGCCTTGACCTTCGAGTTCTCATAGTCCACGAGGCGGTCGATCCGAGCCGAAATGTTCGGAGTGCTGCGCTTCTGCTGTTTCGCAGGAGCCTTGGTGTTGGTTTTCTTGGTTGCCATGATTGGTTCCTCCTTCTTTACATGGGGTAGATCATGAAGCCCATATCGGCTTCCACTTCTTCGGGACTGATGTCCTCCGGTTCAGCGAACCGAGCCATATATCTCGTCACCTCCTCGTCAGTGAGACTTCTGAATGTTTCGCCGGAGTCGCCGCATACGAAGAAGGGGCCGGCTATGATGGATGTGCCGTCACCGATCCTTCGATTTCCGTCCATGCCACGGAGCTTTGATTCCTCATTGCCCACAAGACAGGTACCGTCATCGTTGTCAATCGGTTCGATCAAGCCATCTCCGACCGCTTTCTGCTCCGCTTCAAGCGTATGGGCGACGTCGGCAATATAGGGAGCCCTATGCGGTTCGACATAGACGACACGCATGAGGTTGTCCGGCTTTTGTGTCTGCGACTCGTCAAACGCAATGGGCTGGAACCCGATGCTGTCGCAGAAAAATGCACCGTTGTCATTTACCACCACGTCAGAGACGGACAGTGAGTGACCACGGTGCAAAGGATGTCCTACCGTATTGAATCTTTGATAGATCTGTTCCAGGTCTGTCTCGTCGATTTCGGCGCTGAACACCTCGTCGTAAATGGAGGGATCAACGGCGGAGGAGCCTTGATAGCGTTCCAGCAGGTCAAGACCTTCGAACTTAACACGGTTGACATCCCGCTTGGAGTTGATCTGATAGATTTTCGTTCTCATCCTACATACCTCCCATCGTGATTCCTTCGGACTCATCCTCGTCGGGAGGTTCGAGCTCGGCGAGCTTCTCCGCAGCCCATTCGGGGATGCATTCATCCTTGATCACACCGAGGAAGTCGCTGCGGTTGAAGTTCGTATTCTCTCCGTCCTTGAGGAACTTGCCGAAAACCTTTCGGCCGGAGGCTGACGGACTGCAGCCGAAGCCGCTCTCGGCGTAGAAGAGCTGGTAATCCGATGCCTTATATTCGTCCTTCAGAACGGAGGGCTTGAGGATCAGCAGCTTTCCAGCATAGTCGGCGTCTTCGGCGCAGTGAGAGAAATCGAACAGGCCGAGCTTCTGCCATGCCTCCCGAGCCTGATTGATAAAGAGATCCGTCAGTCCAGGGTGAGATTCCACGCAGAAATGCCAGCGCACGTCATCGCTCGGGATGAAGAAGGCCTTTGCCCATCTCTTGTTCTCCTGGGAGAAGCGGCCGTCGTGAGCCTTCTCCTGCAGGGTGTTTGCCAGCACCCAATTCACACGGTCGAAGCCGTACCGGTCAATCACATCCTTGGTACCGTCCTCGAGGACATTGTCGTGATAATGGTCAGCGATGGCTCGCTCGATTGCCCTGGCACAGTCGCAGTTTTCTTTGTAGCTGTCACGCCAATCCTGTACCTCGTTGTGGGCGATGGCGTCCTGCAGCGACCAGCGGTAAAGGGGCTTATGATCTGCCATAGAGACCACTCCCTTGCACACGATCCCATTTCAGCTTGAGATGGGCGAAGGCCGCTTTCTGCTGCTCGTCGGACAGACCGTTGAGAAAATCAAAGAGCGTGATGGTGTCTTCGGCTCCCTTTTTCTGCGGCTTTTCCGCTGCGCAGTTGTCGCAGATCTTCTCACGCTTGACGATCACGGTTCTGCCGTCCGGCGCCTCCGTGAAGGAGAGAACGTCGTTGTAGGAGAATCCGACGCGCTGGCGGATCTCAAAGGGGATGGTAATGCGTCCGCGCTTACCAAGGATTCGGAACATCTGGATCATAGTTATCGCACCTCGCTTCTTTCACAATTATTCTTACAGGGACAGGCTTCGCAGCCGCCAATGCAGTCGAGCAGGAGCATCGGGCAGTCCTGGCAGTTGCCGCTGCAGACGATCTCGATTTCCTCGGGAACGAGCCGCTCCATCGTGATCTTTCCTTCTTCGACCGTGAACTGCAGGGGATCGCCGATCTCAATGCCTGCGTCCACAAGCGCCTCATACGGCACGGGAACCAGCGCAAAGAGGGGCTGGTTTTTCATCTGATTTTGCATGATATAATGCTCTCCTTTAATATTTTTTCGTAGTCGTAGTTCTCGTCGCCGTAGATATCGAACAGCGTGAGCTGCTTGGGTTTTGCGTTTTCGCGCTCGTAGTAATCGTAGTTGGCAATGAGAAGCTCCTTGAATTCCTTTCCGGCTTCATACCGCTGTGCCATCGAATGGGTGCGGGAGAAGTCGAAGAGGCTGAACCCGTCGTACAGTTCACGGATCTCGGGGCAGTCGTTGTAGGACAAAAGGAACTTGCCTTTGATCCTGCCGAGGGTTTCTCTGAGCCTGACATGGTCATCCCAGCCGAAGCCCACCTCGTACATATCCTCCGTTGAAAAGTAAGGCGGATCGGCATAGAAGAAAGCGTCGGGACGGTCATAGTGTCGGATAAGCGTCTCGAAGTCCTGGTTCTCAATGACCACGTTTGCCATGCGGTCTTCCAGCTCCTGAATCAGTCCGAACAGCTTTCGGATGTCAAAGGGCTGTGATGCAAAGGATTTTCCGCTGCTGGAGTAGCTGTTGCGGAGAAGCTTTAGGAACATGGTCGCTCTGCGCACATCGTGATCTTCGGTAATCCGCTTACGGATTTCCTTCAGCTCAGCAGCCTCGGGAGGGGGAAGCATGATCTCTGTGAGCATCAGTTCCTCCGTCAAGAATCTGTCATCGAATGTCTCGTGGTCAAAGAATTTGCGGATCGCAATGAAGTCCTCTCTGGAATTGAGATTGCAGAAGCCGAGCTCACGGATCGTCGCCATCGTCCGTTCCTTCATACATCGGAACAGGTTGACCAGGTTTCGGTCAAAGTCGTTGTAGACCTCGAAAGCGTCAATGGTCGGTTTGCCGAGAAGGACGCTGCCGCTGCCACCGAACACGTCGATAAAGCGTCCGTAGTGCAGCGGGAACAGAGCGTAGAGAATGTGCAGGATCGCAGTCTTGTTTCCTACACGTGATACAGGGGTTTTGATGTTGATCACCTCGCTTTTCACGAGGTACCAACCGCGCCATAAACGAAAAAAGACGGTACCAATCGTTATGGGGCGATTGATACCGTCTTCGGAATTACTTGTTATTCAGTTGCGAGCGGAGCTTTCGAAGCTCGGCTTCGTATTCGTTGATGCGGTTGATCTGCAGGCAGCACAGCACCAGGGTTGTCACGATCCCGCCGATGAAGAGCCCAACGAGAAACCAAAGAAACTCGGTCATGACAGCACCATCCCTTCCTCATCGTCGGGGAGCCAGGCGTTGTCCATAGCATCCTGACCGAGTCCGCGGAGAAGATTATTGAAGTCCTCCGCATCTTCGCAGCTGCGTATGCCGTACTCGGCACAGGCGTCCAGGATGTCTTTGGCTTGATCGTCGGGCAGATCGGACATCATGAAGTCGTTGGGGGCGAGCCATGCTTTGCCTTGCTCCCAGCAGACGCAGAGAGATGTCGGAAAGCCAAGTGTCTGATCGCACTGGAAGTCTGGGGACACGTGGATCATCAGCGTATCCTCATCCTCGATGATGCGGTCAACAGCCTTTTTAAATTCATCGTATTTCATAGCTGCATGCCCATTCCTTCCTCGAAGTCCTCTCCTTCATCCGGAACGTCATCCACCGAAGTGATGTTGACGTACTCTCCGATGACGCCGAGCGCCTTGTAATAGTCGCCGGACTCACGGATGCGGTCGCACATCTCCTTCGCCTGGTCTGCATGACCATTCTGCTTCAGAGTGCGGGATGCTATGCCCATCAGATTGAAGATGTTTCCGTCCTGACCGATCAGCGGACAGTCGGGCTTTTGCACTGTCTCTGCGGTCTGCTCCTTGGAAAAGAAGCCGCCGAGCTTGTTCGGAACATAGTCCGAAAGCCAGGTACCGCCGAAGTTTCCGTGCGTCTGGAGCCGCCACATGGCGAGCTTTCCCACGTCGAGTTCGATGTCATCCTTGAAGGGAAAGAGCAGGCAGGTCGAACCGTCATGCTCAAAGGTGGAGCAGTCGTGGAACCTTGTGCCGCCCAGCAGAATGCCGTCCTCCGTGAGCATATCATTGATGCCGTCCACCCATTCGTCGAGGCTGCCGCCGCATCCCTGAAGGATCAAGCCTTCGGAGCCTTCCATCCGGCGCAGTTCGTCTTTGGATATGGTTTTCACGCTCATAACTGCATGCCTCCCATCGTCTGAGATTCATCTTCGTCCTGGCTGAAGTCCGTATTGAGGAATTCCTCGACAGACATCTCATCGCCGCGGAAGTTGGGAGAGGAATCATCGTCAAACTCGATATATCCTTCCTCCCCGAAGATGATCGGCTCTTTGGTGATGATCGTTCCGGCATGATTGACGGCAACACTCGGCTCGACGGTGGCAAAGGCGATGGATTCGCCCTCGCGCAGATCGTACTTGTAAAGACCGTCCGGCAGTTCCTTCTGCGTAACGCGGCCGTTAGTGAAAAGAGCCGTCTGCCCAAGTACCTCGACCACCTCGAGCTTCTCGTCGGTCATGGCCTGCGTCTTCAGCTCTTTGGCTTCCGGCGCCTCAACAGGGACAGGCTCGAACAGATGACCGCCACGGGCAGAGAGAATACCATAGTCGGTAATGCTCGCACCCATCCGCTCAACCAGCCGCTTGCCTTCGTTCTGCGTCAAGAGTGTATCCAGCCAGTGATCGTCAAAGCGGACGTCGAGATTGTGGCACACATGGGTTTTGAAGAAGGAGGCGGCGTCGCTGTCGAAATACGACAGCTCATATTCGTTCAGCCTGTCTGCGGCTTCCAATGCGCCGTCTGCGTCATGAATGTTCTCCGCTTCGAGGATCGCTTTGAATCTGAGCTGTGCATCGTTTCCCATTGTGAGGTACCGGTCTGCGACAGCGTTCAGTGCGTCAAAAGAAGCCATGTCCTTGACGGCGACGGCGGTGATCTGCGGGATGCTGGATTCGAAGTCAAAGCAGGCGCAGTCCTCAATGGATTCTACGCCAAAGGCATCCTTGACGATGGCATCCGCTTCCTCTCTCGGAATCGGAAGTGCGAGCCACACGGCACCGGCTTCCGCTGCTTCGGGATCGTTGAGATCGGCAAGGCCGACCTTCAGCCTGAACACAGCGTCATCAGCCGCAACAGGGATATTCTTTCCGTCGTAGACCTCGGGGATTTCATAATCGCTGGTGACCACATAGAAGCCTTCGATCAGTACGCCGCCTTCATTCTTTCGCTGAAGCTCTCCGATCCTGCGCTTGTCCAGCAGGTAAAGAGAGTTATCGGGGATGGCAGCGACGTCGGGATGGAGGTCGTTCTCAATCACGAACTGGCCGAGCTGCTCGTCGTTATGGATGTTCGAAGCGACCATCACGCTGTCAAGGCCGTAGGTCATGTTGATGAGATCCTTGACCGACAGAAGCTCGTCGGAGTCCACGTTGCCAAACCGCTGGTCGAAGAGCGCCTGATAGATGGTGAATTGCTCATCGGAAAGCGAGTCCAGCCGCTGGGCAAGGTAGTTCAGTTCCTCCACGGTGGTGGTGTCGAGCCGGAGGTGCTCGAGATCGGGAAGCGGATCGAAGCCGAGAAAGCTGATCTCTTGATAGGTCATATCCTCTCTGCCGGTGATTCTCGCTCTTTGCTTGGCGTCTCTGATCTGCTGGGCTGTGGCGGGAAGATCCAGCACAGCGTAGAAGGGTTCCCAAGCGAGCCTGTTCTCCGAGGAAAGCTCAATTCTGATTTTGTCTCTCATAGGCAATTACCTCACTATTTCATACTTTTCATTGACTGCTTTGATTCTCTGCCCGATAGCAGAAATGACCGGCACAGATACGCTGTTGCCGGCCATCTTGTACAGGTGGCCGTCCTTCAGTCCAAGGGCTGCCGCCTTATTAAATTGTTCGTCGGCATATCCCTGCAGACGCCAGCACTCAATGGGCATGAGTTTTCGGATTCTGCCTCTGTGCAGGATTCCGTGCCTGTCCTGAGCGGTGATCGTAAACATCGGCTCGTCCGGCTCCTTGATCCGGCGGCCCTGCTGACGCACCTTTTCTCTGTCGGGCGTGAGGATCGCTCTCGGCGCATCCTCGATCAGCACGGCGGAGTGTTCGCCCCGGTGCTTGCTGACGCCGGAATCCTGACGGGCGGTGATGCATCGGGCAACGTCGGTCACGACGGGATCGGCATTCATGTCTATGAAATACAGACCTGTTTTGCCGCCCCAGCCTCCGCTGGTCGCCGCCTGGGTGCAGGCTACTCCGTTGGGATCGTAAACCCTTTGCCCCTGGGCGCCTCCGATAAGTTGCCGGAGATGCGCCGCATTGCCGCCGCTGAGAGGAAATACTTGTCCGGCACATCGGGGATCAAGATATCCGACAATATACAGGCGCCGTCGCTGCTGGGGGATTCCGAAATATCTGCTGTTATGCACACACCATTCAAAATGATACCCCATTTCAATAAGCGTGGCGTAGATGGTTTCAAGCGTCTTGCCCCCGTCATGCGATAGCAGCCCCGGTACGTTTTCCAGAAGAAAAAATGCAGGCCGTTTGGCTGCAAGGAGTCGGGCAACTTCAAAGAACAGAGTTCCTCTCGTGTCTTCGAATCCAAGCCGCTTTCCCGCAACAGAGAAGCTTTGGCAAGGAAATCCGGCACAGAGCAGGTCGAAGTCTGGCATTTCGTCGGGGTTGATTGTTCTTGCATCGTCACAGTAATATTCTCCTTCCGTGTCATAGATGGCGCAGTACGCCATGTTTGTGCGTTTGTCGATCTCACAGTGACCAATGCATTCAAACCCGCCGACAGCCTCCAAGCCTGACCGGAAGCCGCCGATGCCGGCGAACATATCAAAAAATCGGATTGCCATAGGGCATCCGACCTTTTCCTATTTTACTTGGTCACCTCACATTCCCATACTGAATCCCTGGCCTTCATCCTCGGACTCGTCTTCGTCCTCATCGGAATCGGCTTCAGGATCGTCAAGAGCGGCGTCTTCGTCCTGCTCGGGATCATCTTCGTCCTGGTCGGGATCGCCGCTTACAGCCTCGTTCTGGCTCTCACGCTCGGTCTGATCCCGTTCCAGCTCGTCCTCAATGAGTCCGATGAGGAACTGCCGCTGAGTCATGTTGTTGCGCTGCAGGTAGTCCTTGATCCGCTGGAACAGATCCTCCGGCACCTGCACGGCGATGGTTCTTGTGTTTGCCATAGTGTTTCCTTCCTTCATCTGATTTTTCGGGTGGAGCTCGTCATCCAGTGCCAGACTGACGAACTCTGCCATAGTCATGCTGTGATCCCGCAGGTACTGACTGACCTCCGCGTGAAGGTCGGCGTCGATCCGCACGGTGATCCCTTTCTTTTCGCCGTTAGGCATTGTCCTGGCTCCTTTCCAAATAATTTCTGAGAGCGGTTTCTACGATGTCCTCCACGGGAAGCTCCGTTTCAGAGGCATACTGCAGAAGCGGTTCGGTAAGCTGGGGCGGGATTTCGATTTCGAGTCTTTCTCCCATAGGCGCCTCACATTCCCATGACGGGGCCGCTCTCGTCCTCGTCCATGTCCGCATTCTGTTCCTCGGCAAGTTCTTCGTCCGTCAGCATGCGGAAAGAGTCCTCGCCGGGGACGACGCCGAGGCTTCTGCCATTGTCAAAGTCGCAGTGCAGAGTGCCGATGTCATCCACGACTCTGACCGTTCCTCTCGTGCCGCTCTCCACGGGGTTCGGATCGTTTCCCATGCCGAGAAGCATGATCCTCGTTCCTAGGGGATAGGCTTCCTTGTATCGCTGTGCCTGTCTGTGCAGGCGATCCCATTCATTCATGTCGGTTACCTCCTTGTTCTGTTCTGACATGCTTTGTTCGCCGTCGTAGAGTTCCATTTCATAGAGGACGCTGCCATCGTTCTTCCTCGTATTGAGCACTTGGACGGTAGAATCCGTGAAGTGGTAAGCTCCGGCCTTATTGAAGGGAGACCAAAAGCCCATTCCCTGATTGCAGGTCGACCATTTATGATCCGGCTGATCCTTGATCTTGGAATAGAAGCCGTTGGTCTGCACCTTCGTCACCACACGGGTGAGGCCGACGATATCGGGGTGGTATTGGTGCGCCGTCGCCACCAGCTCGGTTCCGAGCCTGATATGCCGCTTGAGGTCTGCAAGGTTCTTGATCCGGAGCGGCTTGCGGCCTTTCTTTTCTGCCGTCATAGCTCCAGCTCCACTCCGTACAGCTCGTCAGGCGACCATTGGATGGTGAAGTCTGCGTCCTCGATGTTGTCGCAGTGGTCGTGCAGGAATTCTTCGTCTGCATCCGCTCGCATCTTGAAATACGCCACTTCCTCGGGCGTTGCCTTGAAGGTTTCACCTTCACCATAGAGGTAGGCTTCCACATGGACGCTGACTTCCTGTTCGGAATCCAGCTCATCCATGAAGTTCTCATAGGCAGTCCAGCCCTCGAGATCGTCGGAGTCTCTCGGAATACCGGCAGCGAGAAACTCTACCTGATTATTGTCTGCGGTAAGCGTTACCGCCGAAAAGAGCACAGCCATATATCACATTCCTCCCATCGTCATGCCCTGATTATCTATATACTCATCCAACTCGTCACGAGTCATGATGGAATAGTTGTCGCCGCTGTTCCAGAAGGAGACGTACAGATCGCCGTCCTCGGTGTCAATCGGCTGCTGCTCAAAGTGCTCTCCGTAACCGTCTGAGTTCTGTCCGCTGATCCAGTCGGTGAGGATTTCGGTTTCCGCACCGGTGAGTTCTTCCTTGAGGCTGCACTCGATCCTGCCGAAAAGCCGTCCACGGTAGGTTTCCACGCCCCACTTTGCAGAGACGAGCTTTGCCTTAACGCCGTCATCCTCGTCGAAAAACTCAGCCATATCCATTTCATCGTCGGCAGTATCGGCTTCCAGGGCTTCCTCGACTGCCCACGCATAGCCCTTGAGGAAACGCCCGTCGACAGGAGAACTAAAGCCTTCATCATCGGTCACTTCTCCAACGAGGGGACAGTAGAACACAGCCTTGATCGGCCCAGACTCATAGAGCATCTGTTTGATGGAGTCCGTGACCTCCTGCATGGAGTCGTACTGATCGTGAAGAAGATTCTGTTCCAGCTTGGAGCGGAAATCAGGCTTGGCGTTGTCAACCATGAAGGCCAGCATATTGGCGTCTGCCAACGAGTTCTGCTCATTGAGCGTGAGAAGCAAATGCCTTCCGATCTCGTCCTCGGAATAGAGCTTGACCCGCACATCATCGCCTTCCTCATCGGAAAGGGTGATCTGATGCGGGGACTGTCTGATACCTACTGACTGGAGCTTTTCATACACATCGTAGATGCTGCGGGGAAAGTCCAGCACGAGTGTGCCGCCGTCCTTGCTTTCGATCACCGCATTGATTATCATGCTCACATACCTCCCATATCCATGCCCTCGTCCTCGGACTCGAGTTCTTCGAGAAACTCATCCAGGGATCTGTCGCTGTCGAAATACACGAAGCCGCCGCTTACAAACTGTCCGTCGTGTTCCTCGGCGAAATACTCTCCGAAGCCGGAGAAGTCGAAGTATTCCTCCATTTCGATGTTCATCTCGTATTCTTCCACATTGTCCACGAGGAAATGGCCGACGTCGGATTCGCTCTTTGCGTCGGGAATAAAGGCAAACTCGCCAAGATGCTCTGCGACTACGGCGATGTTGGCGGCGCTCTTTACATCGGCGAGCTCGACGGCGGCAGTCAGCTTGCTCCAATTCATATCGCCGGTGTCAAGCGAGCGGAGCATTTTGTTCGCCTCATACAGCCCTTCACTGCGGATGATGCCTTCAATGCGTTCTTCCCAGGCGTCATCCTCTCCTTGGTTAAGGCAGAACTTGATTTCACAGTCGCTGTCGGAAGGAGCGCCGAGCCGGGCAAGCGCTTTCTGGATTGCAAGTTCTTCACCGGGGAGCAGGAGCAGCTCGGTACGGCCGTTATAGCTGACCTCTGCGCTGGCAAGGGTATTCTCATAGTAGTATTCGGGGAAGGTCTGACCGTCGTATACCTCGGTCAGCTCGTCGAAGGGATTGTAGATGAGCAAACCTTTTGCGGTGATCTGCGCCAGCCCTCGGTCGATGAGATCCTTGCCGATGGCAGCGTATTTCGGATCATCCTCGTCATGGGCGGGAACGGCGCCTTCCGTATTCATCACATACTCTCTGCCGATCTTTCCATAGCTGCTGACATCCTTGCACAGCGTGAAGTGGTCGAGGTTGAAAGTCAGATTGATGAGATCCTTCTCGGTGGGGTTTTCCAGCTTGGTGATGCCGATAAGAAACTGATCGTATTCGTGGTAGTCGAAGCTCTCCATCCTCCTGGCGAGGTAGTTCAGCTCGTCCAGATTGGCGAAGCGGTCTTTCAGCATGGAGAGTTCCTCCGGCCAGTAGACCTCTGTCACGAATGCTGACTGCGGGGCATCCTTGCCCTCAATGGCGTGGATCTCAGCAAGCTTTGCGTACAGTTTGTTTTCGCTGATGGGAAACTGAACGTCGATCTCATGATCGGCATTCCTGATTCTGATTTTGATCATTTCTGAGCCGTCCTTTCCTTATATTGAATTGCGCCAAGACCGAATCTGCGGATTGCCATTGCGTTGCAAATGAGAGCGAACATCCCGGGTGCGACCAGCTCTGTATCGGCGAGATCGCTGATCGTGATGTGCTTCGTGCCAAGGTAGAGATCTTTGGCACAGCAGAGGAGGGTGTAGCCGTTCTCGGTGCTGTCCTTTGGCTTGAAGCTGTCGAACTTGATCTCGTTGCGTTCTACGAAGTTTCTGATTTGCATCCAGAGCTTGTGCTCGGCAGTCAGAAGGTAGAGCGCAGACATCAGGGCGAAGTTTTTCTTGTCGAGCTTGCGGATCGCCTCTACAAAGGCCAGCCTGTGTTTTTCGTTTCTGAAGTTCATATGGAGTTCCTCGCTTTCATTGATGAATTGATTGAGCCGTCTGTGAAAGGCGGCGTTGTGGATGTTCTTCATTGTCTCAGCCATAACCTCAGATCGGTCTGCAGCTCCGGCAACAATTCGTTCCTCGATGCATGGGCATTGGCTGACTGTGAATTTTTTCTTTCTGTTGTAATAGAGGCACAGACGGCAGTCGCACATTTCTGCTGTGTATTCAAAACGGCGCAGAACCATCACGCCGCTGCCTCGTGGGGGAAAGCCCTTTACTTGCGTCATCATTCGCTCGAGGGCTTTCTGACTCGGTGAATCTGAAAATATCATCGTCTTGCTCCTTTGTCTGTGAAATAAAAAAGAGCCAACCGTTTCTTTTCAAAACGATTGGCTCCGATGGCAACAAAAAACGGCAGGTAGTATCTGTTACTGTCTGCCGTCCTTGTACTGTATTCAGTTGTTACTTGGGTTCGTATCTATCTTCAAAGGGAAAAAGCCGTTTTTACATCTACGAATTTGAAACTTTGAAAAACGGTGTTTGGGCAGCAAAAAAGCCCGATAAAATCGGGCTTTTTGCCGGGTACATCTTTTTCGTACCCTTTTGATGGTGGAAGCGAGGGGAGTCGAACCCCTGTCCGAAAACCTGTCTGCAAGACTTTCTACGAGCGTAGTCGGCGTTTTAACATTCCCTCCGCCGCACCCCCACCAACAGGGTTACGGCTTTAGTAGTCTCTTAATCCCACCCGAGCCAAGACACTCCCGGGCTGGTTCCCCACATTGATGATGCCCGTATCCGCAGTCGTGGGCAACTACGGGCGGACAGTCGCTAATTAAGCAGCGACGGGTACGAAATTAGATTCGTCGTTTATTTTTAAGTTTTCCCGATTTTAGCGAAGCTCGGGGCTTCGACTCGCTTATCCGGCATCCATGATCCCCGTCGAAACCATGTACGCCCCCATGCTGTGCAATAATTATAGCACTCTTTTCAGCAAAGCGCAAGAGCCGAAAGCTGACAAATAATGCGTTATTTTGACCGGATATTATAAGTGCATAATAAGCCCCACGCCGAAGCATGGGGCCTATGAGAATCAATTAATGGATTTTACGCAGTTCAGTCCTGAATACCCATTGCCATACGCATGATGTATGCTGCGTCTGCTGCGTTTACTGTGCCATCGCCATTGACATCGGCAAGGCTCAGATCGAGGTTGGAACCAATGCCCATAGCATGGCGCATGACGAGCATTGCATCCTGTACATTGACGCTGCCATCGTTGTTGACGTCGCCGAGAATGCCGGAGGTAGAAGAAATGACCTCAACGTTATCGAGGTATGCGCAGTCATCGTTCCTGTCAACGCTGCCGTCCTTGGTGTAGGTCCACTTAAAGGTGTAGGTCATGTTGGAGGTTGCGGTGTAGGTGTAGTGAGTCCATGCCACGGTGCCGGAAAACTCGAACATCTTTGTGTTATTTGCATAGAAGAAGAACTTGTCATAGTTCGCCTCACTGCTTACCTTATAATCGAAGCTGATGGTATCGCCTGCATTAAGCTCAATGGTCAGGGTGACCTCGGAGCTGGTGCTTGCATAACCTTCATTTCCGGACTTTGCATAATCATCAACAGCGACCCAAGGATAGTTACCACCGGTCACAAAATGGAGATTTCCTCCCGGTACATTCAGAGCGGAGGTGAGGGTATGGCCGATCGCAAAGTTCTTGAGCCATGCACAATCGCTTCCGGAAGCGCCGTTTGCATCCTTTACAAAGGAGAAGGTGATGTTATAGATGCCGTCAGCAGGAACCTGATATTCAAATGTGGTGAAGTTTGCCTGGCTGCTGGTGTTGAGTAAGGTCTCGCCGTTGATGGTAAAGATCAGCTCATCGCCTGTCTGCGCGCTAACCTTGTAATCGAAGCAGATGCTTACGCCCTCCTGGAGCTCAACGCTTGCAGTGATGGTTGATGCGGAGCTGTTCACGCCGGCATTACCGCTCTTGATGGAATCGCCGTCGATGACCCAGGGATAGTTGGCATCATTATCAAATCCGACGCAGGTGTTGCCGAAGTTGAATACGGTGCTGATGGTGTCGCTGATAACAACATTGCGAATGAATGCCTTATCCTGACCATTTGCGCCACCGGCATCCTTTACAAATTCCCAAGAGAAGGTCTTTTGACCATTGCCGGGTACAATGTAAGAATAGGTCTGCCAATCATGTTCACCGCTTACGCTGAAAACTTCATCGCCGCCAACCTTGAACTTCAGGTAATCGCCGTTCTGCTGGCTGCTTACCTTGTATTCAAAGCTTATCATCTGGTATGGCTTAAGCTCGGCGGTTGCGCTGAGTACGGAAGTGGTGTTGTCAACACCGGCGTTACCGCTTTCAGCGAAATCACCGTTCATGACCCAGGGATAGCTGCCTTCGGAATCGAAGGGCATATAACTGCCTTCTCCGTTGAGCTCGTAGAACTTGAGCATATTTGTAACGCAGAGCATACCTGCGCCGCCGCCGGTGAGGCGAGGAGGCCTTGCGTTATACTTAATTATATTGGTCGTTTCTTCAACGCTCATGTCAGGGTTGACGGTTTTAAGCATGCCGACTACCGCAGCAACATGGGGGGTTGCCATCGAGGTGCCGTCCATGGTGACATAGCCGCCGCCCATGCGAGCACTGTTGATGTTGACGCCGGGAGCGGTGATATCAACACAGTCACCGGTGTTAGTGAAATAGGGATATGCATCGGAGCTGTCGTGTGCGGCAACGGTAATGCAGCCCTCAACATTTGCGGGGCACCTGTCGCCTGCTTCGGAGCCATTATTGCCTGCTGCAACGCAGAATACGCAGTTGTACTCATAACCGAGCTCGACAGCCTCTTCATATCTCGCATGCTTTGCTTCGGTGCACGGACCGCTGAGGCTCATGTTTGCGCCGGAGCAGCCCTGAAGTACGGCATATTCCATTGCGTTTGCGATCTTGGCCTCGTCGCCATAGCCGTCAGCATCGAGAGCCTTGAGAGCCATGACCTTAACATTGGGCAGAGTACCGTCTATGATGGTGCCGGAAACATGAGTGCCGTGACCATGGTCGTCTTCGGGGTTGGAATCGTTGTTCTCGAAGTCGTAGCCGGAAACAAGCCTGTCGGCGATCATGGGATGGTCGCTGTCGGCACCGGTATCGATAACAGCAATGATGATCTCGGGAAGATCGTCAACGGAATCAACAGTCGTGAGGATCCAATCATTGAAGTCCTGAGCATTGACATAGTCCTCGCCATATCCCCAGGAAACATAGTTGTAATCGCCGGGAGTTGCGCAGATGCGGACGATCGCATCGGGTTCAGCGTACTGAACATATGAGAGGCTCTCGTACTTCTCCATTGCGGCCTTTGCCTCTGCAGGGGTGGAATACTGGATTACATGCAGGTCATTGTAGCCATTAACATGGGCAACGGAGCCGGAGTAATCGAGTTCGTGGCTGCTCTTTACAATAATACGGGCGTTTGCAAAGGGATCGTCCGCATTCTTCTTGGCGTCCTTGAGGCCATATGCAGCTGTCATTTCGTTGAGCCTGGCGTTGTAGTCGAGCAGGGAAGCGATCCTTGCTTCACGCTCGGCAGGGGTCATAAGCTCTTTCTCCGCATTTTCCGCTGTAACAGCCGGAATCATGCAGAGGCACATCAACACGCTGAGCAGCAATGCGATGAATTTTTTCATGTTGTTTCCTCCTATGGTTATACTTCTGTCCAATGGACATTTCGTTATTGATTTTATCAAAAAAACACGGCTAAGTCAATATACAAGTCCCCAACATATTTCCAAAAGCGTTTATATTTATTTTTTCATAATGTGTTTATAATATCGAAATAAATGTACTGCTTGATTTTCAGCGAACAAGTAAAAAAGGGTCTGCCTGTCGGCAAACCCTAAAAATATTTATATCAATCGTATGATTATTCGTTATCCTCGTCGATATGGAGATTTCCAAGGAGGGATGCGAGCGAGGTGGTTGCGCTCTCAACGGGAGGAAGCTGATAATCGGGTTCCTCACGATGACGGCGCTCGGGACGCTCTGCCCTGCGCTCTTCGCGCTGCTTACGGCGCTCTTCACGAGCCGCAGCTGCTTCCTTGCGGGACTGCTCCTCCTGCTGACGCCTTTCCTGACGCTCTGCGCGAGCCTTGTCACGCGCTGCCTTTTCTTCGGCAATGATAGCCTGAGCAACTTCAGGCTGCTCTTCCATGATCGCTTCCTTACGGCTGAGGCCGATACGCTTCTTCGCGGTGTCAACGCTCATAACCTTGCAGCGTACGATATCGCCCTCGTGAATCTCGTCCTCGATCTTGGCGAAACGCTTGACAGCGATCTGAGAGATGTGGATCAAGCCTTCAATGGTGGGCTCAAGGAGTACGAATGCACCGAAGTCAACGATGCGAACGACCTTGCCTTCAACGATGGAACCGACGATGTACCTTTCGCCCGCGGTCTCCCAGGGCTTGGGCAACAGTTCCTTATAGCCAAGAGAGATCTTCTTGTTGGCAACATCGATCTCGCGGATAATAACATCGATCTGCTGACCGATCTGGAGTACTTCGGAGGGGTTCTTGATGCCCCTGTTCCAGGAGCACTGAGTGATGTGTACAAGACCGTCAACGCCGCCGATATCAACGAATGCGCCAAAGTCTGCAATCCTGCGTACGGTACCGGTCATACGATCTCCGACCTTGAGGTTTTCCCAGATAGCCTTCTTGGCTTCCTCTGCTTCCTTGCGGAGCACTGCCTTGCGGGAACCGACGATGCGCTTACGCTTGGGGTCGATCTCAAGGACCTTGATCTTCATGGGCTTGCCAACATACTCGCTGAGATCTGCAACGTACTTGTCTGCAACCTGTGATGCGGGAACGAATGCCCTTGCATTGTTGTTAAGGATGACGATCAAACCGCCCTTAACCGCTTCTTTGCAGACGCCTTCGAGGATCTTACCTTCGGACTCGGCATCAGCAGAGAATTCTTCCCATGCCTTCTGACTCTCGACGTTCTTACGGGAGAGCAGTACATTGCCTTCGCCGTCATTAACTTTGAGAACCTCAACTTCGATCTCATCGCCTACCTTGCAAACCTGTGCAGGGTCAACTTCGGGGTCGTTAGAGAACTCACTACGAGGAATGTATCCATCGGACTTGTATCCGATGTTTACGCTGACTTCACCATCTGTGATCTGGATAACGGTTCCGGTAATAACCTGTCCGGCCCTAATGCGGATGAGAGTCTTCGTAATGGCTTCTTCATCAAACACGGCGTTGTCGTCGATGGTCGTTGCTGCAGCCTCGGTTGCAGCGATTTCGGTTTCATTGTTTTCGGCTTCAGTGCAATTTACATTAGCCTTATCCTGTTCGTTCATGGTTTGAATAACCTCCCATATTATTGAATCCGGTGTAGAAGCACCGGCAACAATCCCTACTATTATAGCAGATATTTCTGATAATGCAATAGAAATTTCGCTTTTATTTGAAATAATTTTTGCGAAATTGCATTTTTTTTTGCAAATTTCCCATAATTTCCGTGTGTTTGAGCTGTGATGGTCCCCCAAAACAAACATGGCATCGCATTTTGTGCTCAGTTCCTCAGCTTCACGCTGACGCGCAAGAGTTGTGCTGCAAATGGTCCTGCAAACCCTGATTAACGGATATTTTTCTTTAATTATCCTTTCATAGTCGCTGAAAACGGTTGAATCAAATGTCGTCTGTACGACCAAACAGCCGCTTTTGTTTTCAAGAAGTCTTAACGCTTCTTCATTTTCGATAAACACGGCGGTATTGCCGCAGTAACCGTTGATCCCGATCGTTTCCGGATGTCCGCTGTCTCCTACGATAAAGACCTGTTCGCCTTTTTTGTATGCCTCGCTAACGATTTTATGAATGCTTTCGACGAACGGACAGGTCGCATCAACGATGTTCACACCCAACTCGTCAAGGTATGAATACACTTGAGCCGGTACGCCGTGAGAACGGATAACAACGGTATCTCCCTTTTCCAGCCCATTCAGCTCATCTATCGGGATTATTCCGCTGCTCCTCAGCTCCTCGACAACGCTCCTGTTATGTATCAGCTCTCCATAGGTATAGACTACCGCAGAAGCATCCTGCTCCCTAAGCTTGGCGACGGCTTCATGCGCCATGTCGACCGCCCTGCGTACCCCAAAGCAAAAGCCTGCGTTCTTTGCAAGAAGAATTTTCATTAAATATCCGGCTTACCTTTCCCTGCCCTTGTTCTTGAGCTTCTGCTGCATGGAGAATTGAAGTTCCTCCAATGCGTTCTGCATTTCATATGTTACGACATCGGTCAGTTTTCTTCTGTCGCAGCGTTCGGATATCTCATCGGGACGGATGACATCTCCAACCATGATGTACAGACGGAACGCACCTCGATAGCTCTTCGGACTGATATAGACCGGAACTATCGGCGCTCCGCTCTTAACCGCAATGAAAGCTGTGCCACGCTCGAACTCATCCATACCGTTCGTCACCGAACGCCTGCCTTCCGGGAATATGCCGAACGCCTTGCCGTCATTCAACAGCGCAATAGCTTTTTTTATTGATTTAATGTCCGCGCTCTTTCTCGAAACCGGAAATACGAGCAGGGAATTAAAGAAGAATCTTCCTAACCTGGTTTCAAACAGTTCCTTTTTCGCCATGAAATGAATGAGCCTCGGGCTTACAAGCGCAAGCATAACCGGATCCATCAGCGCCCTGTGGTTGCAAATGAAGATAGCACCGCCCTTGATCCGAAGGTTTTCCTTTTTCCCGAACACCTTTGGCCTAAGCAGCAGCAAAAGCGGTAGCTTTATAAGAATTACCAATATAACATACAGCATCAGTCTATTTCCTCGAGCAGTGCGTCCACCGCTTCATCTATATCCATTTCGCTTGTATCGATTATTTTAGCGCGTTCCGCTGGGCGCAGCGGAGCGTGTTCGCGGTTCATATCCCTGTAATCCCTTGCCTTTATCTCTTCGAGTACCTGCTCATAGGTAATGTTGCCAAGCATACCCTTTTGTTCATATTCAAGATAGCGCCTTCTCGCGCGAACCTCCGGGGATGCGGTGACATAGAATTTATATGGGGTATTCGGAAGCACGACAGTCCCGATATCCCTTCCGTCCATTACTGTGTCGGTATTCCTGGCTATCTCACGCTGAAGATCCACAAGCTTTTCACGCACCGAAGCATGAGTGCTTATAACCGAAGCCGCATTTGAAATCTGTTCAGTTCGGATAAGGCCGCTCACATCCTCACCATCCAGAAATATATGCTGTTCTCCGTCAATATTCTTAAAGAAAATCTTGGTGTCCTTCAGTATGGGGGCGACCGCCTCTCCGTCCGCAGGGTCTATTCCCAGGCGCACCGCCTTGAGACCAAGCGCGCGGTACATCGCTCCGGTATCTACATATGTAACCTTAAGAAGCTTTGCAAGTCGTTTCGCGATCGTACTCTTGCCTGCGCCGGATGGCCCATCTATTGCAATATTGATAACGCCCATTTTATTCCGCCTTTCCGTTAGGGTTATTAATTCTGTTCTCCGGCCGCTGCTCTGCCTGCCGCTGCGCCGGTTGACCAAGCTATCTGAAGGTTGTATCCTCCCGTGCATGCATCAACATCGATGATCTCGCCTGCAAAATACAGCCCGGGGACGAGCTTCGACTCCATTGTCGACGGAGCTATCTCCTTGATTGAAACGCCTCCGCGGGTGATTATCGCCTCGTCTATCGGCCGTGTTCCGCTTACGGTCAGGGTAAGGCATTTCATGGCAGCGACTATACTCAGCCGCTGTTCCCTCGTGAGATTATCTACGGCTGTTTCCTCAATGACACCGGCTGCCCGAAGCACCTTATCTATCAGTCTTTGAGGCAGCAGCTCCGCCATGGCGTTTCTTATCTGCTTATGCTTGTATTTATCAAGATCCCGCAAGACCCTTGCATCGAGCTGTTCGCTCGTGAGCCCGGGCTTAAGGTCAATTTCAAGCCTTGCTCCCACCGGATCATCGGCAAGATACGCACTCGCACTCAGCACCAGAGGACCGCTTACGCCGAAATGCGTAAAAAGCATCTCTCCAAGCTCCTCATACACGGGCTTGGGCTTCTTTTTCTCGTTCGGCTTGGCCTTTTTGTATGCTCTCAGTGTGACATTTTTAAGAGAAAGCCCCATTAGTTCGCTCGGCCATCTCTCCTCCGTCACCAATGGAATCAGCGAGGGCTTAGCCGGCAGCACGGTATGTCCAAAGCTTTCAGCGATCCGATAGCCGTCCCCTGTCGAGCCTGTGGATGAATAGCTAAGGCCTCCGGTTGCCAGAATGACAGCATCATATGAGCGATCGGGCTGATTTTCCATGCGAACAACAAAGCGTTCGCCCTGCTTTTCAATGCTCCTGACCCTCGTATTGAGCATCAGGCTTGCGCCGCTTTTCTGCGCAAAGGCGAGCAGTGCGCGAATTACATCACTTGACTTGTCGCTTTCGGGGAAGTACCTTCCTCCCCGTTCAAGCTTTGTCTGGACGCCATATGCGTTAATGATGTTTAATATATCGGTATTAAAGAAGGAATCAAGGGAGCTGAACATAAAGCGTCCGTTATGCACTATCGCTTTCATGAATTCGTCCTTATCGGCTGAATTCGTGATATTGCATCTGCCCTTTCCGGTCAGAAAGAGCTTCTTGCCCGCTTTCTCGTTGCGCTCAATTATCTCGGTTCGAGCGCCGTTTCTCGCAGCAAACGCTCCGGCGATCAGTCCCGCCGCGCCGGCCCCGACGACCAAAACGCTTTTCATTAGAAATCCCTTTCGATGTTCGTCTTTATCTTCTGCATTCGTTCGTAGTCCGTATAATCATAGACGAGAGGCGTTACGGTAATGTAGCCGTCGCGCACGAACTTTTCATCCGATGTATCCCCATCCGGGGTGACGGTGAGCTTTGTGCTCTTGGCGAAATACAGCTTCTCTCCGTTTTCATCGACCATTTCGGCAAATTCTATCGGATAATCCTGAAGCACTATGTAGCCCGTGCGGATGCCCTTATAGTTTTCCTTGGCAGTATGTGGGAAATTCACATTCAGCAGATGTTTTTCCTTCGTCATGCAGGCCATGAGCTCGGGCAGCATATCGCGGAATGTCTCCGCCGCATCCGAAAAGAATTCCTCGTCGAACTCATCTCTGGAAACTGCGATCGCCGGATAGCCAAGCATGGCGGCTTCATTTGCAGCGGCAACGGTTCCGGACGAGATGATATCCGTGCCCAGGTTAGGCGCTTGGTTGATACCGGAAAGCACCAGCTCCGGCCTGCAGCCAAGGTTCCCTATCGCAATGCGCAGGCAGTCAACAGGTGTGCCGTCAACCGCAAAAACGGTTGCCTTCTCACATCCCGGAAGCTCGGCGCGCATTGCCCTAAGCCCTCTTCTCAGCGTAAGGCTGTGACCTGCAGCGCTGCGGTTTTCTGTCGGTGCGCAGACAAAGACTTCATGCTCATGCTGGAGCGCCTTGATAAGTTCAATAATTCCTCCTGCTCTGTATCCGTCGTCGTTAACGATGAGTATCCTCATTTTCCCTCCACGGAGCGCAGTATACGCCCCACACAAATAATTATCCATATTGTTTCAACAGCCTAATTATATCAGAAATGGCCTATGAGTTCAACCGCGACTTATCCATGCTGTCCTCAGCGTCCGTTCAACATATTTCCCGGGAAATTATCGGTTCTCTACACCATTTTTATAGTTTTGTGCATGATTATGCCGCATTTATGCGTTGTTAACGGATGGGTTTTCCTGTAGAATAGAGTTAACCAAAAATGCAGCTTTGTGGCAGGGGGAAGTAAAAATAATTACGCCTATGCTGCGTCCACTGAAAGGAAAAACAATATGGACAATAAATTCCTGCTATCATGTGAATCCACATTGGATTTGCCGTACAGCTATACAACAGAGCGCGGCATTCCTGTAATCTTTTATACCTATGTGCTCGACGGAACGGAGCATGAGGACAATATGGGGCGCGATCCCAAGGTGTCGGAGAATTTTTATCGTTCCATCTATGACGGGAAGCTGCCCACCACCTCACTCGTCACCGAACACAGATATGAAGAATACTTCGAAGGTCTCCTTCAAAGCACCGAGCTTCCTATACTGCACCTTGCATTCAGCTCCGGGCTGACGCCGTCCGTAAGGAAAGCAATGGCAGCGGCAGAGACCGTTAAACAAAAGTATCCCGACAGACGGCTTGAAGTCATCGACACCATGTGCGGCGGTTCCGGGCTTGGACTGCTCGCAGAGCTTACTGCAGACCTCCGTGACGAGGGCAAAAGCATTGATGAAGCGCTTGAATGGGTAAATGAAAACCGTTTTCATGTGCAGCATGAGTTCTTCTCGACCGATCTAAAGTACCTCCGCCGAAGCGGCAGGGTTTCCGGGGCAGTCGCAATGATCGCGACCGTGCTTGGAATATGCCCCATCATGAAGGTTATCCATGACGGAAAGATAATCGCCTATGAAAAGGTGCGCGGCAAACGCCATGCGATCAGGCGCATAGTGGACGCCATGGAGAAGCACTGCGGCAACCCCTCTGAATACAGCACAAAATGCTATGTCGGTCATTCCGACTGTCCGGAGGATGCAGAACGAATGAAGCAGGAGATTTTGGATCGTTTTCCTCTTCTCACCGTTGACAGCGTCCGTATAGTTGATATAGGAACCATTCTTGCCTCCCACTGCGGGCCCGGCACTGTTGCGGTTTTCTTTATGGGCGATGAGCGCAAGGCGGAAAGCGAAGATTAGTTTCCCGTAACGGGTGGACTATTCTCTATGATCCTGCAATTATTTTCATAATCGGTCATTGAGATTATATCAAATTTGATGTATAATTGCTATGCGTTATCACCGACGCAGCAAAGAATACATTCGCAATTCGCCTTGGGAGGGGAATAAAAATATAGCCGGCGATTGGCGTAGAAAGGATAGGATAAACATATGCAAAACCAATTTCTTCTTTCATGTGAATCCACGGTCGATATGCCGTACAGCTATGTGAACTGTCGTGGAATACCGCTTATCTTCTATACATACGCTGTTGACGGTATTGAGTATGTGGATGATATGGGGCGCGACCCAAATGCGCTGCCAAGATTCTATGGTTTCATCGACGAAGGAAAGCTCCCTTCGACTTCTATGCTGACCGAAATTAAATATGTAGAGTTTTTTGAGCAGCTCCTTTCTCAAACCGATCTGCCCATCCTGCACATCAACTTTGGGTCGGGCATGACGCCGTCCGTCAACAACGCCTATTCGGCTGCGAAGCTTCTGAAGGAAAAGTATCCGAACCGCAGGCTCGAAGTCATAGACAGCTATTGCAGCAGTTCCGGCTACGGTATGCTCGTTGACTACGCCGCGGATATGCGTGACGAAGGCAGGAGTATTGACGAGACGATCGAATGGGTCAACGCTCACCGCCGCAATATTCATCATCAGTTCTTTTCAACGGAGCTTAAGTATTTCCGCAGAAGCGGCCGTATGTCCGGCGCGACCGCCATGCTGGCGACCGTGCTCGGCATCTGCCCGATAATGAGGCTCGATGTTGACGGAAAGATCATCGCCTATGACAAGGTTCACGGTAAGCGAAATGCGGTCAAACGCACCGTAGACATGATGGAGGCACACGCTGTCGACGGAAAAGACTATACGGGCAAGTGCTTTATCTGCCATTCCAACTGCATCGAGGAAGCCGAACGCGCCAAGGCTGCTCTGGTCGAAAGATTCCCAAAGCTCAGCGCCGATGATATCCGCATCTTCGATATCGGCACCATAATCGCAGCCCACTGCGGGCCCGGCACTGTTGCCGTGTTCTTCCTCGGCGATGAGCGCGCGCCGTATCCGGAGTCCAAAGAATAAGCATTTGATAATTAATAAGAGGTTTTCCCAAATCGGAAAACCTCTTTATTTCTTAACTGTCAGGCTCTATTCCTGCTGCGAGCGTACCATCCTGTCGGCAATGCTGAGAAAGCTTGAAAACGCCTCGACATTGGTCGTGTAGTAGGACTTGTTGTCCTCATGCTCCGAATTGACAAGTCCCAGCGCATACAACGCAGAGAGCATTTTCGATACCGTGCCCGGGTTGATATCAAGCTCCGCAGCTATTTCACGGCAATGTGAACGCTTTTTTGCAAGGCGGCAGAGCAGATCGAACTTGCCCTTTTCACCAAGCGCACGGAAAACATCGCATACGGAACTCATATCCGCAGAGGGATTGTTGATGCGGAAATTTGCGTTAATAGCCGAACCGATGAAGACATTTACCGTTTTCGTACCGGCAAAACGCTCAAAATCGCTCTTTAGATAACGACATGCCATTATATTGAGGTTGACATGCAGCTCAAGCTCATCATCGCACGAGCCGCTGGTATTGGTGAGCGCACGGCGGAAATCCTCAACGCTGTGCGACTGAAAATACTCTTCCCAGTAATCATACAGCCCATCCCAAAGCTCATGATGCGCTTGAAGCGCAGTTTCAAGCTTCTCCAATTCACCATCGGTGATGTCAACAATGACGGTCAGATAAACGCCGCAGATGCTAACCTTGCAATGCGTATGGCACTCAACCTTATGGAAGCTCTGCCCGCTGCGGATGCGAACGAGGACGGCAACATCACCGCTGCCGATGCAAATATCATTATGAGATGGGCACTCAACCTCGGCTAATGCCCGGACAATAAACAAAGTCTAACCAAAGCGTCCGCTGTCGGTTTCCTCCCGATATGCGGGCGCTGCTTTTTTAGAAGCTGCTCATTTTTTGCTTGTCATGCAGATAATACCCCACAGGCATGACATCTGCATTTCTATGTGTTTTCGGATAAAAGTATCTATTATTTATCGCCTATATATATTGTTTGAGGGTATCGCAATATTTCAAAGTCCGTGATACAATTAGAATGGTTTAGTATTGCGCCGTTTGGCTGAAATACGGATAATTCTTTAATGCGGAGCTAAGTCCAAATGAAAATCATCATTGTCGGAGACGGAAAAATCGGATTCGGGCTTACTGAACGTCTTGTGAAGGACGGGCATGACATCGTTGTTATCGACCGCAACGCCAAGGTCTTGGAAACCTGTCAGCAGGCGGTGGATGTGATGGCTGTCCAGGGAAACGGAGCCTCTATGGAGGTACTGAAGGAAGCAGGCATAGAAAACGCGCAGCTGCTGATCGCGGCAACGAGCAGCGACGAGATCAATATCCTTTGCTGCATCATGGCCAGCAAGATGAGCCCTGTCCATACTATCGCCCGTGTCAGAAATCCCGAGTATTCCAAGCAGCTCGGCTTCATGCAGGAGGAAATGGGGCTGTCGATGACCTTTAGTCCCGAGATAGAAACCTCGAGGGAGATATCTACTCTGCTGCAGTTCCCGTCATTTTTGAAGAGGGACCGCTTCGCCAACGGCAAGGTCGAGATCGTTGAGATCAGGATCACGGCAAATTCGGTGCTGTGCGGTCAGCCGCTCTCCAAGCTGTATGAGCTTGTGAAGGTAAAGGTTTTGGTGTGTGCGGTCGAACGCAGCAATCAAGCCTATATACCAACCGGCAGCTTCACCCTTGAGGAGAACGATAACATTTATGTAACAGCCGGCAGCAGGCATCTGTCCCAGCTAATTAAAAATCTCGGACTTATGCGCGACAGGGTCAAGCAGGTCATGATAATCGGAGGCAGCAAGACAGCGTATTATCTTGCAGCTCAGCTCATCGCAGGCAACATGGGTGTGACTATCATCGAGCAGAACCCGGAGCGCTGTCGGGAGCTTGCCGATATGCTTCCCAAAGCAAACATAATCGAGGGAGACGGCAGCAAGCAGGATGTGCTTGACGAGGAGGGCATCTCCTCCGCCGATGCGCTCGTTACGCTCACCGATATCGACGAAGAAAACCTTATTATTGCGCTTTCCGCTGTGCAGAGAGGCGTGCCCAAGGTCATCGCCAAGATAAACCGAACCGAATACATCGACACCTTCCATCATCTTGGAGTTGACACCTTCATAAACCCCATGCAGCTGACCTGCGCACGCATCATTCGCTATGTTCGTGCTATGGAAAACTCCGGCGAGGGCTCGGTTCAGGCACTTCACTATATTGTCGGAGGGAAGGCCGAGGCACTCGAATTCCATATAAATGCGGATACCAGATTTCGCGGCGTGTCCCTTGCGGAGATAAAACTGCGCGAGAACATTCTGATAGCCTCCATCACGCATGGAAACCAGACCATCATCCCCGGCGGAGGAGATTCCTTTGCGGCGGGAGACACCGTTGTTGTTGTCACTCTTGCCGAACAGCGTATTCTGGACATGAACGATATCTTTGCCTAATCACGGAGCGTAAATATGAATTACAAGATAATCGGCAGGTATTTAGGTATATTGCTCACGCTTGAATCGGCATTCCTGGTCATCCCTGCAGCGATCTCCCTGTACGACCGCGAGATGAAAGCTTTTATCGGCCTCATTATCACCATTGCGATCACCTTTATCGTCGGAATGCTTCTAAGGCTGGTATGCAGACGCTATGAGCGTGTGATCTATGCCAAGGAGGGCTTCGTTCTCGTTGCGCTCGCATGGATAGTGTTGTCGCTTTTCGGCGCGCTCCCCTTCACCATCAGCGGCGAGATACCGAGCTATATCGACAGCTTTTTCGAAATCGTATCCGGCTTTACGACCACGGGGGCTTCCATACTTACAGATGTTGAAGCGATGAGCCGAGGGCTTCTGTTCTGGCGCAGCTTCACACATTGGCTGGGCGGCATGGGTATGCTGGTTTTTCTTATGGCTCTCGAGCCCACCGGCAAGGGCAACAGCTTTTCGCTGCATGTTATGCGCGCGGAAAGCCCCGGACCATCCGTCGGCAAGCTTGTGCCGAGGATAGGTCAAACCGCAAAGATACTATATTCCCTCTATATAGTAATGACTGTGCTCTGCATCATCTTTCTGCTTGCCGGCGGCATGTCCTTGTTCGACAGCCTCTGCACAGCTTTCGGCACGGCAGGCACGGGCGGTTTCGGTGTGAAGAACGACAGTCTTGCGAGCTACACTCCATATCTCCAGACCGTTGTTACCATATTTATGGCACTTTTCGGCGTAAACTTCTCCGTGTACTATCTGTTCCTCAGGCGGCCAAAGGCTGCACTCAAAGATGAGGAAGTCAGGCTTTACTTTATCATAATGCTCGTTTCAATTGGTCTGGTCGCTTGGAATATCATGCCTATTTTAGGCTCTTTCAAAGACAGCCTCCACGAGGCCGCATTCCACGTCAGCTCCATAATGACAACAACAGGCTTTGCGATAAGCAATTTTGACATGTGGCCTTCGTTTTCCAAGGGGATACTTATGCTTTTGATGGTCCTTGGGGCATGTGCAGGCTCCACCGGCGGCGGCATAAAAACGGCCAGACTGCTCCTGCTGTATAAGAGCATGAGAACGGGAATTAAGCGCATGCTTCACCCAAGAAGCGTGCAGGTCGTTAGGCTTAACGGTAAAGTGGTTGACAGTACTATCCTTCACAACCTCAATGTTTATTTTGCCGCATATTCCTGCATACTCGTTATATCGTTCCTTATCATCTCCACCGATGGTTTCAGCGTGACAACCAATTTCAGCGCAGTGCTCGCCTGCTTCAACAATATTGGCCCCGGCCTCGATATCGTTGGCCCTGCCGGCAACTACTCCTCCTTTTCCGTCATATCGAAGCTCGTTCTTTCGCTCGATATGCTGTTCGGAAGGCTTGAGATATTCCCCCTGCTTGCGCTGTTAAGTCCCGAGCTGTTCAGGAGAAAAAAGAGCTTATGATCCCATAATCAACCACCGCCGGCAACGATCTGCCGGCGGTGAAATTATTTGAATTTACATTTTCGCTTTTCATTTTGGGCGGCGCAGTATCGAGATCCACGTATCTTTAACCGCACCGTATCTCGTTTCATGTTTCACGAGTTTCAGATGCCTGAATCCGCATTTTTCCTGGACTCTTCCGGACCGGGCATTATCCGTAAAGTGACCGCAGATGATGAAATCCAGCTCAAGCTCGTCAAAAAGGTACTTAATCACCGCATTGACCGCTTCCGGCATCAAACCCCTTCCCCAGTAATCTTTAGACAGAACAAAGCCTAACTCCCTGCCCATTTCATCATGGTATTCGGAAAGTTCCGCTTCGCTATACTCTTCTATTCCCAATGAGCCGATCGCCTTACCCTCATACTCGATCGCAAAGGTCTTCTTTTCATTAATGAACATATTGAGTATGCTTCGGGATTCCTCAACGCTCTCATGCGGCTTCCAGCCTGCCATCTGCCCAACGCCGTCGACCGAAGCGTATTCATAGAAATCATTCAGATCGTCCATCCGCCACGGCCGCAGTATCAGCCGTTCGGTTCTCAGAACTACATTCGAAATATCTATATCGGCATTCATTTTCCGTGTTTCTCCGTTCCTTATAAGTTCCAGTAAAAGCTGACAGGACACGCTGATTCATTTTCATTTCCAACGCTTGATATCGTTGCGCCGATGCGCCGACTCTCGCAAGCCTTTGGCAGTATTCGCTTCTGCCGTGCAGTTTGAGCCCAAATCATTCGCCCATCAGTAATTATCGCTGTTTCTGCGATCCATTGCACGCCTTGCGTCGCGCTCAGCAATATCATGACGCTTGTCATAGAGTTTTTTACCCTTTGCAACGGCAAGCTCAAGCTTAACCTTGCCATCCCTTAAGTACAGCTTCAGAGGGATGAGACTGTATCCGTCCGCCTGTGACAACGCAAGCAGCTTCCTAATCTCCCTCTTGTGGAGCAGGAGCTTTCTTTCACGGAACGGGTCACGGTTGAAAATGTTGCCCTTTTCATATGGGCTGACATGCATTCCGATGACGAACGCCTCTCCGTTTTTTATTCTGACATAGGAATCCTTGATATTGACCTTTCCCATGCGAATGCTCTTCACCTCGGTGCCGACGAGCGCAATGCCGCACTCATACGTGCTTTCGATGAAATATTCGTGCCTGGCCTTGCGGTTTTCGGCCAGCACCTTGATCCCGGGCTTAATGGGCATAGTATCCTCCTATATGTTGTGTTGCAAATACAGAAAAATGCAGCATTCACTTTTCATAAATGCTGCACCTTAACTCGTCAATTATACCAAATGAACAGACGGTTTCCCGAAAGCTCAAGTTTACTTTGAAAATGCGGGGAGCACAAGCAGAACGAGTGCAAGCACGCCGAGAGCGATTGCAAAGATTACGGTCAGCTTCTGAAGCTTAGCTTCTTTGGTGGCCTTGGCACTGCGAGCCTTGCCGAAAGAAGTGGTATCATTACCGAAAGCGCTGCCCAGACCGGAAGACTTGGCATCCTGGGTGAGAACAACGACCACGAGGCATACAGCTACGATGAGCATGAGAATGTTGACGACAAGATTAAGAATCTCAACGAATGTCATAAAAAATCCTTTCCGAGGTATAGACGCGACTTTTTGCGCTATGCCACTCTGACAATTTCAACTGCATTATTCATTATAACACTTTACCATAAAACTTGCAAGCGAAATAATCACAAAAATGCAGTATATGATTATTTATTTCAAAAAATTCCGACCGCAGCGGCAATGGCAGCGGTCGGAAGCCTTAGCGATTCAGCTGAGCTTAGCCAAGTTCGGTGATTCCGTCGATGCGGATATCGAACAGAGGAGCGGAGATTACTTCGGACTCATGGAAGTAACCGTCCCAGATGAGCTCGACACCTTCGAAGCCATAGCTCTTATCGTAGCTGGTGAGATGCTCGCCGTTTACGGTGAAAGTGCTGCAGTCGAATACATGGAGCTCACCGTTCTTGATCTTCTCGATAACTGCTGCAACAGCCTCCTGAGTGCCTTCTGCGCAGGCGGTGCCAAGCTGGGAGATCTGAACAGCCTCATCGATGTAGCCGTAGCACCAATCCTGCTGCATCTCCTTGCCTTCCATAGCGGTCTTGATAGCGTAGGTGTAGTATGCGCCCCAGTTGTTCTGAGGAGATGTGAGCGCAACATCGGGAGCAACGTTCAGCATATCGATATTGTAGCCGACGCTGTAAACATTGGGATAGGTGCCGTCGTCATGCGCAGCCTGGATAGCGGAGGGAGCGCCGGTGGAGTCAGCATGCTGGCCGATAATGACGCAGCCGCGAGCCATAAGAGCGTTTGCAGCCTCTGCCTCAAGGGTGAGGTCGAACCACTTGTTGGTATACTGGACTTCCATATACGCATCGGGAACGATGGACTGGATTCCAAGGAAGAATGCGGTGTAGCCGGATACTACCTCAGCATAGGGGTATGCTCCAACATAGCCTACATGGGGATCGGTAACGGTGCCGTTGTCCATGAGCTCCTTGAGCTTCATACCGGCAACAACGCCGGAAACGTAGCGAGCTTCATAAATTGCGGTGAAGTAATTGAAGATGTTCTTGAGATCGGTCTGCTTTGCAGCGGTCTGGCCGGTTGCATGGCAGAAGAGAACGTCGGGATATTCCTTTGCAGCCTGGATGAGGAAGCTCTCATGGCCGAAAGAATTTGCAAAAACGATTTTGCAGCCCTGCTCAACGAGGTCTACAGCTGCCTGATGGCAGGCTTCGTTTTCACCGATGTTGTACTTGTAGATGATCTGATCCTTTTCAAGACCGCAAGCGACCCTTGCTGCCTCGATGCCTTCCATATGTGCGTAGGTATAACCTTCGTTTTCATCGCCAACGAGGATAACGCCGACCTTGAAGCCGTCCTTTTCTTCATTGGGGGCGCAGGCGCAGAGTGCAAATGCCATAGCAAGCACGAGCGCAAAAGCTACAAACTTTTTCATTTGAATTTCCTCCGAAAAAAATTATATGCCCTAAAAATCTTGGGCTATTGTATTATAACAACAAAATCCGCCACAATCAAGCCATCATTCTGCATTATAATTTATATTAATGCAGATATATCGTTTTAATTGGTGAGACCGGGTTGCCGATGCACCCCGACCCGATTTCCTGTATTCCTGTTTGTTGCGTCAATTAACTGCCGAAATTCGTATATTTTTCGGGCATGCCGTTAAGCACCATTCTGCCCTCTATACGGGAGTTGATATGCGTCTTTGACTTCATGTACTCTTCAATAATATCGTAATCAGAGGTTGCAATGCACCTTAGATTGTCATAGTTCGGGACATGCTCCTCGGGGATATCCAATACGCTTGAAATATTGCTGATATGATATTCCTGCATGGCGACCACAAAGAAATCATCATCCTTAACTTCGTTGCCGTCTATGGTAAAGTGTATTAGCTTTTTCGTATCAAAATCGTAAGCAAAGCGGACATTCCTCGATACCTGATAGAATTCGCTGTGGCCCTCAACCATTTCATCCCTGCACATGAATTCAAATCCGTGCTTCAGGTCAGCCCCCTTCAGCTTGACCGCGAAGACCTTTCCGCCGTATGGGAAGGCTTCCATAAGGTCCTGTATCGTGACGATCGGGCCCATTTTTTCGCTTCGAATGCTGCCGGAACCGACCAACGCAATATCCGTTCCGAGCATAACGTTTATAGCATCGGCGAACAGATTCCCAAGCTCTGTTTCCTGTTCGCGGCGGGGATGAGTAAGCTCCCTGTCGAATCTTGTCAGCATCCTGCCGTATTTTGCATCGGTTTTGTCCTTATATGTAGCTATCAGGCTGTCAAGCGCAGGGTCAGGCCTGCAGGTGCTTTCATTAATGGGCTCCATCCTCCATTCATAGCTGTGAACGCTATTGGTTTCGCAGTCTACAACGATATCAAACCGTCCGATCATATCGGTGCCGGTTCCGGCCTGCACAACTAGCACATCGTTCACCTTGGCAGGCTCATTCAGCCAAGTGTGGGTGTGTCCGCCAATGATCACATCGACTCCCCACTCCGGTTTGAGCAGCGAAGCGAGCTTTTTATCCTCCTCAAAGCCTATGTGAGTCAGAAGCACCGTAAAATCAATATCCATGGTCTTATAGCTGTTGATGATCCTCCCGGCCTCCCTCGCCGCATCTTCAACGTTTACGAAGGTACCGAGCAGCATATCCTTTTTCGCTCCTGCCATTATCTCATCGGTAAGAAGCCCGATGAAAAGGATATGCATTCCACCGACCTCCAATACTGTATGAGATCGAAACAGCCTTGTGCCAGTGGTCTTGATATAGATGTTCGCATTGACAATCGGAAAGCTTGCGCATTTCTCTAAGAACAGCAGATGAGCGATACCGTAATCCAGCTCATGGTTCCCAAGACATGCAATATCCGGGGCAAGCATATTCATAATATCAACCGTGGAAATGCCGCGGAATTCGCTGTCGATTATCGAACCTCTGAACATATCGCCTGCAACTGCGTAGATAACGTTCTTTTCCTCAGTACGCGCCCTACTGACATAATCCGACAGCATCGCAACTCCGCCGACATATTGGTTGTCAACCTGCTCGGCCAGAAAATCGCCATGAATATCGTTGGAATGCAGTATAGTAAGTTTTCTCAGGTCTGCCATTTAGATACTCCTCTTCTAGTAAAATCCTTTATTTTAATCAGTATACTCCATTTCGGAATTCCTGTCCACCTGCTTTTGTATGGTTTTCACAATAACAGTGCATAAGGAACCGTTTTCGCTCATTTCATACGTTTTGTGCCAAGTTTCATACCTTGCATGCTTGACTTAACAGGTTTATACATTTATACTTGAAAGTAAGACGGATTCAATGCAATCCGAATTATTATGTGAACTCTTGAGGATTCATCTATGGCAAAATCGGATAAGCAGCAGCTTTTTGAAAGCGCGTCCATTCCGAAAGCGGTGTTGACGCTGTCAATACCTACGGTGCTGAGCTCTCTTGTTATGGTGCTGTACAATATGGCAGATACCTATTTTGTAGGTATGCTCAACGACCCCATACAGAATGCGGCAGTCACGCTTGCCGCTCCCGTCATGCTTGCCTTCAATGCTGTCAACAATCTGTTTGGCGTAGGCTCCTCCAGCATGATGAGCCGCGCTATCGGCAGCAAGGACTATGACACCGTATATAAGGCAAGCTCCTTTGGTTTCTGGTGTTCTCTTTTCTGCGGAATACTGCTCTCGGTTTTGACTGCAGTTTTCTTCACTCCGCTTCTCAGGCTTCTCGGAACGCAGAGTGACAATATCGAAGCGACGGCAGCTTATATGCGCTGGACGGTTTGCTTCGGTGCTGCCCCATCCATCCTCAACGTCGTAATGGCCTACCTTGTAAGATCGGAGGGCTCAACGCTGCATGCAAGCATAGGCACGATTAGCGGATGTATTCTAAACATCATACTCGATCCCATCTTCATTTTGCCTTGGGGACTCAATATGGGTGCTGCCGGAGCCGGACTTGCGACCTTTATCTCCAACTGTGCCGCATGCCTGTACTTTTTTATCCTTCTGCTTGCAAAGAGGGGGAAAACCTATGTATGTATCGCTCTCTCGATGTTCACATTAAACAAGAAGATTGCCAAAGGCGTATGCGGTGTTGGCATTCCGGCGGCAATACAGAATCTTCTGAATGTTACCGGAATGACCGTACTCAACAATTTCACTTCCGCCTACGGCACCTCTGCGGTTGCCGCCATGGGCATTTCCCAAAAGCTCGGCATGATCCCCATGTATATAGGCATGGGAATATCCCAGGGCGTGATGCCGCTTATCGGCTACAACTACGGAAGCGGCAATATTGATAGAATGAAGAAGTCGCTTTCCTTCAGTGCCAAGATTTCTCTGTCCTTCCTTGCCCTTTGCACCGTATTCTTCTGGGTGTTCTCCGCGCCACTCGTACGCCTCTTCATAGCTGACCCGGAGGTCATCGAATTCGGTTCACGGTTCATCAAGGGTTTTGCGCTCGCCCAACCCTTCCTTGCAATGGACTTTCTTGCCGTAGGCGTATTCCAGGCGTGCGGCATGGGCAAAAAAGCGTTGCTGTTCGCTTTCATGAGAAAGATCGTGCTGGAGATCCCTGCGCTCTTCATATTGAACAAGCTGTTCCCGCTCTATGGGCTTGCCTATGCCCAGCTGGTCGCTGAGGTAGTGCTGGCGGCGGCAGCGGTGCTCACGCTTCGAAATCTGTTCAAAAAACTTGAAAACCAAAAAGGAGAAAACGAATGTCTTCAATAAGCGAACGCCTGTTCAACAACATATTCGGCCGTGAATTCAGCTTCAGCAGCGACACCATCAGCGATGTCACCGAAAAGACGATGGGCGCAAGCTATGCAAAGCTAAAGGAAGAGATAACTGCCTGCGCAGCCGTAATGGAAACGCTTCCAAGGGAAGAGCTTGAAGTCGTTTCGCACGATGGTCTGCATCTTAAGGGTTATCTCTTCAGAAACGATGTGCCAACCGATAAAACAGCGATATGCGTGCATGGCTACCACTCCACCGGATTTGTTGACTTTGCATCGATCGGACTCGAGTATCTGAGACGCGGCTTCAATCTCCTGCTGCCCATCAACCGCGCCTGCGGTGAGAGCGAGGGAGAATGGACCACCTTCGGTATCCACGAAAGGAATGATACCACGCTGTGGGTGGATATGGTCTCAAAGCTTTTCCCTGGCGGTGAAATAGTGCTTCACGGCTGCTCGATGGGTGGTTCCACCGTATGCATGATGGCTGACAAGGAGCTTCCCGGAAACGTTCGGGCAATAGTGTCCGACTGCGCATTTTCAGATATCAACGAAGAATTCGCACACATGCTGCAGCTTCTTGCTCATCTTCCGAGATGGCCCATTCTGAACTCGATAGAAAAGCAGTTCAAAAAGCGTATCGGCGTCGGCTTCAGCGAATACTATCCCCTAAAATCGGTGAAGAATGCAAGATATCCGATGTTCTTCGTTCATGGAGAAGATGACAGCTATGTACCGCCTCAGAATTCCGAAAAGCTTTACGCCGCCTGCCCCACCGATAAAAGGCTGCTAATAATTCCCGGCTATGGCCACGCAGCGGCGCATCTTGCAGGAAATTCCGGCTACTACGGCCCAATTTTTGAATTTCTGGGCAGGCATATGACCCTTCCGAACGCATAATTATCTGCGGACATCGATTTATCCGCATTAGCATGATATAATTGATTATTTCAAAAACAGTGCCGCTGATTGACTGCGGCACTGTTATCTATATCTTATCATTCTATCTTTTACCCAATACCCAGAATGCCACAGCGCTTGCCGCCGCAACATTGAGCGAGTCCACTCCGTGTCCCATGGGTATCTTAACGGTGTAGTCACAGCTTGCTATGGTGGAAGCAGCCAAGCCATCGCCCTCCGTACCGAGGATGATACAGAGTTTTTCTTCATCCGAAAGCCTTGGATCGTCAATGCTGACCGAATCATCCGACAACGCCATGGCAGCGGTCTTGAAGCCAAGGCTGCGAAGCTTTTCCATGCCCGGCTCCGGCCAGTCGGCGGCAGTTTCGCCTATCCTTGCCCATGGTACCTGAAAGACCGTACCCATGCTAACCCTGACCGCGCGGCGGCATAGCGGATCACAGCAGGTGCGTGTCGCAAGCACGGCATCGATGTTTAATGCCGCAGCAGAACGAAAGATTGCGCCGACATTGGTTGAATCGGTTATGCCCTCAAGAACAGCTATCCGCTTCGCCCCGTCGCACACCTGCTCCACCGTCTTGGGTCTTGGTCTGCGCATGGCGCATAGAACGCCTGCGCTTAGGTGGAAGCCCGTAAGCTGCTTAAGCATTTCTCCGTCAGCAGTATAGACCGGAATCTCCGGATAATGCTCCGAGCAGTATTCAATAATCGCTTTGCCGTGGTTGTCGAGCTGTCTGCGTTCCATCAGCAGCGAAAGCGGTACATTGCCTGCGTCCAAGGCAAGCTTGACGACCTTGGCGCTTTCCGCAATAAAGATCCCCTTTTCAGGATCAATACGGCTGCGCAGCTGAGGCTCCGTAAGCCTTGCGAACACATCCAATTCCGGCGCGCCGATATCGTTTATCTCAATAATTCTGATCATTTGAACTCCGTTTTTGCTTTTGCTTCCTACATTATAGGCCAAATCCGCCGAATTGCAAGGGCTATTGCGGCCATGACAAAAAAATAGCCCTTTCAGCACTTGAATTTACCATACGCAGTTGGTATAATTGACCCATGACACAGAAGAATTCCCACCGCAGAGGCAGCCGCCTCCGTCCGCTGAAAATGAATATAACCCTTAAGGGCGACCGAGGAAAGCCGCTCCGCATTGCTGTCTTGGTGATAGCGGCGATAGTGGTGCTGGTGCTGGCAGCCAATATTTTCAGGCCCAAAGTTCAGCTCCAGAATACCCCGGAATACAATCGCATCCAAGAGCTTGGCGTCCTGACAGTCGGCGTGCTGGACGGCATGCCCGGATTTTCCGATAACGGAGAAGGCTTCGAGGTCGAGCTTGCAAAGCGCTTCGCTCAATACCTGCTTCCCGACTCCGAGGGCGACGCTGCGATTAAGCTTGTCACCGTAACGGATATGACTGCCTCAACCAAGCTCTCCGATGGCTCTGTCGATGCTGTGTTTGCCCTCATGCAGAAGGGCGGAAGCAGCCGTTTCAGCTATTCATACGCCTACTATACCGATGAATGCGTCGTTGCGATCCCCGGGAACGCCGACGAAAAACCGCTGAACGAGATGGTCATAGGTTATGTCCAAAGCTCCGCTTCGCAGAGCGTATTGAACACCTATATTTCTGAGCACAAGACCACCGTGAAGCAAAGCTTTATCGATAATCTGTTAAAGCGCAAGGTCGAGCTGCCGCCTGACGCAATAACCTTTACCACAAAGGCATTCGCTTCATATCCGGATATGCTGCTCGCCCTGAGCAAAGGCTCTATCGACGGAGCCGCCATCGCTAAGGTGTATCTCAACAGATACAGCGAAGGTTACGACTTCAAGATACACTCCACAACCCTTGGCAGCATTGGCTATTCGCTCGCCTGCTCGTCTGATGAGCCGGCAATCGCACAGCTTGCCGACATGTTCATATATAAACTTCGCGAAAGCGGTGAGCTTGATGAAATGCTGTCAAAATATGGTTTAGAATAATGTTTAGTCTATTATGCGCCCGGGTTCGAGGCGCATTTTCATTTATTACTGATTCATCATGCTGAAGGCTGCTTATTTTATGTGCAGAGATTTGCCCTTTCGGGAATAATAAGCCTGTGCTTCCGTCACTACCGGAGCAAATTAAAACAGAAAGGGAAAATCAAATATGAAAGCATATGCAATGCTGAGGATCGGCAGTTCCGGCTGGATAGAAAAGGAACGCCCAAGCTGCGGGCCTCTAGATGCCATCTGCCGTCCGCTCGCGGTCGCCGTCTGCACATCCGATGTTCACACGCTTTGGGAGGGCGCGATCGGTGAACGAAACAATATGATCCTTGGTCACGAATGCTGCGCGGAGGTAGTCGAAGTCGGTTCCCTGGTCAAGGATTTCAAGCCCGGCGACCGTGTGTTGGTGTCTGCAATAACTCCCCGACTGGAACTCACTTGAAGCCCAGGCCGGCTATTCCATGCATTCCGGCGGAATGCTTGCAGGCTGGAAATTTTCCAACTACAAGGACGGTGTATTTGCCGAATTCTTCCACGTCAACGATGCTGACGGCAACTTGGCGCTTCTTCCTCCGAATATAAATACGGTTGAAGCGTGCATGCTGTCCGACATGGTGCCAACGGGCTTCCACGGCGCAGAGCTGGCCGACATACAATTCGGTGACACCGTGCTGGTTGTCGGCATAGGTCCCGTCGGGCTTATGTCGGTAGCCGGTGCGAATCTTCGCGGAGCAGCCAAGGTCATCGCGGTTGGCACGAGGCCAAAATGCATTGAAGCTGCAAAACGCTATGGAGCGGACGAATTCATCAGCTATAAGAACGGTCCTCTATATGAGCAGGTACTGCGTCTGACTGAGGGTAAGGGAGTCGATAAGGCTATCATTGCCGGGGGCGACAACGATACCTTTGCAGATGTAATCAAATGACTTAAGCCCGAAGGCAAGATAGGTAATGTTAACTACCTTGGCTCCGGAGATTCCATAAGCATTCCTCGTGTTGAATGGGACGTCGGTATGGGACAAGCAGATAAACGGCGGACTAATGCCCGGCGGCAGGCTGCGAATGGAAAAACTCGCTGCGCTCGTAAGCGGCGGCAAGCTCGATCTGAAGCCCCTTTGCTCGCATGTTTTTGAAGGCTTTGACAAGTTGGAAGAAGCCCTGTTCCTAATGCGTGATAAGCCGGCTGAACTGATAAAACCCATTGTCAAGCTCTCCGATTGATGAAACCCATACGATCTGCGCGGTGACCCGCCGAGCAGTAAGGGCAGACATAAAGCGCACGCCTCACGTCCGGAAAAGCATTGCTCCGGCCTGCGGCGTGCTTCTTCATCCATTATCATAGATTATCATGCAGATATCTGAATGCTTTTACATCCTAATTCGCCGATAACTTTCATTTATTTCGATAAAACAATTAAAAAAATGGCGACCATTAGCTCCTTATTTCGGATAACCTCAGATGAGTTCCTTCCGGGTGTTATTCGGATAGTATGCCTCATATCATATAAAATATCAATACTGACCGAACCCTATTGACTTTGGTTGGATACTGGGATATAATATGGTAAAAGTTGGATTGAATATGTCCTTTTCGCAAGCTGATTGTGTCATGTATTTCATGGCATAAAATAAAAACAGGAAAAAGGGAGTGAATTAATGGTTGGATATGTAATTAAGCGTATACTGATGGCGCTGGTAGCTCTTCTGGCTATTACATGTATCACATTTCTCATCATGAATCTGGTGCCCGGAGGCCCATTCATGAGCGAGAAAGCCCCTAGCGCAGAGCTGCTTGCAGCAATGGAGAAAAAGTATGGACTTGATAAGCCTTTGGGTGAACAGCTTTGGAATTACCTGAAGGATCTTGCTCACGGTGATATGGGCGTCTCATTCAAGATGCAGAAGAACCGTCCGGTCAAGACCATCATTGCCGAGATGTTCCCCACTTCTGCCAAGGTTGGCGTGTTCGCACTGTTAAATGCCGTTATCATCGGCATCCCCATAGGCTGCTTGGCCGCCTATTACCGAGGGAAATGGGTGGACAGTATTCTCCGCGTCGTTATGACGCTTGGCATTTCAATTCCCAGCTTCGTTATCGCAACACTTCTTTTAATTATCTTCAGTGTCAAACTTAAATTGCTGCCCGGCACGGGCCTTACGACTCCGGCGCATTATATAATGCCGTGCTTTGCTCTGTCCTTCTATCCCATGTGCTACATAGGCAGAATGACCCGAGCAAGCCTGCTCGACGCTATCAATTCCGACTATGTGCGCACCGCAAAGGCGAAGGGTCTTCCCACCCGAAAGATTATCTTTAAGCATGCGCTCAGGAACAGCCTTATCCCTGTCATCACCTACGTCGGCCCGCTTGTCGCCTATATCCTGACCGGAGGCTTCGTTGTTGAGCAGGTGTTCACCATTCCCGGTCTCGGAAGGTACTTCATTCAAAGCATTCTGAACAGGGACTACCCCATCATTATGGGCACTACCGTATTCCTTTCCGCCTTCGTCATCCTGATGAACCTTATCGTTGACCTTCTCTATAAGGTCGTTGACCCCAGAATCGATCTGCAAGGAGGAAGCAACTGATGCGCAAAAAGAAATCTGCACCGTTTTCCATTGGTCATGTGGATGCCGATACCATTCTTGAAATGAATGAGCCATATACTCCTTCTGCCAATGACTTCGCTCCTGCCGATGCGGCAGAGAAGGAGAGCTTCATTACCAGGGCCAAAAGCACCTCCTACTGGAAGGACGCCTGGCGCAGACTCAGAAAGAACACGGTCGCCATGATCGCGCTCGGAGTCATCATTTTCCTCGTCCTGTTCGCATTCGTCGGTCCTCTGCTCACCCCATATGACTATTCAACTCAGATGCGCAACGAGGAAAACTGGCCTCCCTTCTGGCGTGATGCCGACCCGATCGTTCAGCAAAAAGCCGACGAGGCCGGAATAAAGATAGATAAATCCAAGCATATTCTCGGCACGGACAGTCTTGGCCGTGATAATCTCACAAGGCTTATGTACGGCACAAGGATCTCCATCACGATCGGCCTTGCTGCGTCACTGATAGTGCTTATCATCGGCTCGCTGATAGGCGCGATTTCCGGTTACCTTGGCGGAGCGGCAGATGTGGTCATAATGAGAATAACCGAGATAATTTATTCAGTCCCGGATGTGCTTGTCGTGCTGCTGCTGTCAACCGGACTTAAGGAGAGCATCAGCGCCTACATTTCCAACCATCCCGGCAGCTTCTCCATGTTCCTCAATTCCATCGGTGCAAACCTCATAGGAATGTTCATCACCTTCGGCCTCATCTATTGGGTCGGTATGTGTCGAATCATTCGAGGTCAAGTGCTTATGCTCAAGCAGCAGGAATATGTCACCGCAGCCCGTGCACTCGGTGCAAGCGGCAGCAGGATCATCAGAAAGCATCTGCTTCCCAACTGTGTCGGACAGATAATAGTTACAACCTGCCTTCAGATACCGTCCTCCATCTTTCTGGAGTCCTTCCTATCCTTCCTTGGAATGGGCGTCAGTGCACCGCTGACGAGCCTTGGCTCCATGGCATCCGACGGACTGAGCGGCATTTACTCTCCGGCTTATCAGTACCGTCTTATAGTTCCTGCGATACTGCTGAGCCTTCTCATCCTCTCGTTCAATCTCTTTGGCGATGGCCTGCGTGATGCGCTCGACCCGAGGCTCAAAAAGTAAGGAGGACACTATGGAACAGCAATTGATCAACAATGATGAGCTCCGCACCGAAGCGATTGGAGCTTCGGAACAGCCGAAGCTGCTCGAGGTCAGGGATCTCAGGGTTTCCTTCTTCACCCCTGCAGGTGAAGTCAAGGCAGTCGGCGGTATCTCCTATGACCTAAATGACGGAGAGGTCATGGGCATAGTCGGCGAATCCGGCTCAGGCAAATCAGTCGAGGCCTTCTCCATTATCGGACTGCTTGCAAGTCCTGGCAAGGTAATAGGCGGCACGATCAAGGTCAACGGTGAAAACGTACTCGATTATTCCGAGGAGCAGATGCGCGACTTTCGAGGCAATACGGTCAGCATGATTTTCCAGAATCCTATGACCTGCCTGAATCCCGTCTACACCATCGGCAACCAGCTTATTGAAGCTTTGACATGCCACAGAAAGGATATTTCCAAGGCAGATGCCAGATTAAGAGCTATTGAAATGCTTGAGCTTGTCGGCATTCATGACGCTGAAAAGAGAATGAAGCAATATCCTCATCAACTCTCCGGCGGTATGCGTCAAAGGGTCATGATAGCAATGGGCCTTATCTGCGACCCGAAGATCCTGATCGCAGATGAGCCTACCACGGCACTCGATGTTACCATTCAGGCTCAGATACTTGAACTGATGAAGGATATCCGAAAAAAAACCGGAATGGCTATCATCTTCATCACCCATAACCTGGGTGTTGTTGCCGATATCTGCGATAAAATAAGCGTAATGTATGCCGGAAAGATCGTTGAGCAGGGCCCTGTTGATGACATTTTCTACAAGCCCTCCCATCCCTATACAAGGGGTCTTCTGCGTTCCATGCCCCGTGTGGATGCGGAGGAGATCGAACGCCTGATACCTATCGAAGGTACACCGGTCGATATGCTTAACCCACCAAAGGGATGTCCGTTCGGCCCGCGCTGCGAAAGCTGCATGAAGATCTGTCTCAAGCAGAATCCTCCCATAGTTGAGGTTGGCAGGGAACATCGTTCTGCCTGCTGGCTGCTTGTCAAAGATCAGTATCAGGAGGAGGAATAAGCTATGAGCGAGATCACCAACCTTGTTGAACTGGATAAGCTCCGCAAATACTTCCCTGTAAAGGGCGGCTTGTTTGCTGGCAAGAAATTTGTTCGCGCCGTCGAAGATGTCAGCCTGACGATAAGAAGGGGCGAGACCCTCGGGCTTGTCGGTGAATCTGGCTGCGGCAAGACTACACTTGGCAGAACCCTGCTTAGGCTGTACGAACCGACAAGCGGTAAAATCATTTATGACGGTGTGGATATCACCCATGCAAAGATGCTCCCATACCGCCGAAAAATGCAGATAATCTTTCAGGATCCCTCTGCCTCACTCGACCCGCGCATGACGGTCGGAGAGATAGTCGGAGAGGCGATTGACATTCACAGAATAACCGACAATAAGGCTGAACGCGCGGAAATGATAGAGTCACTGCTTGCGCAGGTCGGGCTCAATACCGAGCATTCCAACCGCTATCCGCATGAATTCTCCGGCGGCCAGCAGCAGCGTATCGGCATAGCCCGTGCGCTTGCAGTCAAGCCCGAGTTTATCGTCTGTGACGAGCCTATTTCCGCGCTTGATGTGAGCATTCAGAGCCAGATCGTCAATATGCTTGAAGATATGCAGCGCGATATGGGGCTTACATATCTTTTCATCGCCCATGATCTCTCCGTTGTGCGTCATATTTCCAATCGCATCGGCGTAATGTATCTCGGTTCGCTTGTCGAGCTTGCCGAAAGTCTTGAGCTAAACAAGCATCCTCTTCATCCGTATACGCAGACGCTTATGTCAGCCGTACCGATTCCCGACCCCGAAAAGAGCCGCGCCCGTCAGCGTATTGTCCTTGAGGGCGATGTGCCCAGTCCCATCAATCCCCCATCCGGCTGCAAGTTCCATACACGCTGTCCGTATGCAGAGGAACGCTGTTCACGCGAAATACCCGACTTCCGTGAAGTCGCCGCAGGCCACTTCTGTGCCTGCCACAAGGTTTGATAAAAGTCATCTTGTGCGAAAGATGGTTTTTATAAATAAATGCCATAAGGCAAATCTTTAGGAGGATATCACAATGAAAAAACTGATCGCAATCGCATTGGTTCTGATCATGGCATTCAGCGTTTTCGGCTGCACAACTTCAACCGAAGACTTTGAGATCGCCGTGAACTTCGCATCGGAACCCAACACCATCGACCCGGCACTCAACTCCGCAGTTGACGGTGCAGTTATGATCAACCACATTTTTGAAGGTCTCTACAAGTGGGTTGATGATGGCAGCGGCAATGCAACCCTGGCACTCGGTCAGGCAAAGGAAGTTACGCCGAACGCTGATAAGACCGTTTACACCGTAAAGCTTCGTGATGACATCAAGTGGTCCGACGGCAAAGATGTTGTAGCTGCTGACTTTGTTTATGCATGGCAGCGTCTTGTTGACCCGAATACCGCTGCAGACTATTGCTACATGGCAGACATTATTCTCAATGCAAACGAGATAATGGCAGGTGAAATGGACAAGAGCGAACTTGGTGTAAAGGCCATCGACGAGAAAACCCTCGAGATTACCCTTCATACCGCTTGCCCATATTTCGAAGAGATCATGGCTTTCCCCGCTCTCATGCCCATACGCTCTGACATCATTGAGCAGTATGGTGATCAGTGGACATTCAGCCCCGAAACCTACATCGGCAACGGACAGTACAAAATGGCCGAATGGTCCCACAATGAGTTCATCAAGCTTGTTCCCTCCGAGACCTATTATGACGTGGATAAGCTTGGACCAAAGGTCATTAAGTTCGCCCTCATGGACGATACCAATGCCATTTATGCCGCATATAGATCCGGTTCGCTCAATTTCATCCAGGAAGTACCTGTTGATGAGATTCCCGGACTGCTCTCTTCCGGCGAGCTCAAGGTCCATCCCTACTTGGGAACCTACTACTGCTGCTTCAACACCTCAAAAGCTCCCTTCGATGATGTAAGGGTTCGCGAAGCATTCAGCCTTGTAATCGACCGTAACTACATCGTTGAGAACGTCACCAAGACCGGACAGATGCCTGCGACTGCATTCGTTCCTTCCGGCATCAGCGACGCTCCCGGAGCAAAGGATGATTTCCGTGCCGTTGGCGGCGACTATATGGACGTTAGCGCAGAAAAATATCAGGAGAACTGCGAGCGTGCCCGTCAGCTCCTTGCAGAAGCCGGCTATCCTAACGGCGAAGGCTTCCCGATCGTTGAGTACCTCTACAACACCAGCGATAACCATAGGCTTATCGGTGAAGCACTGCAGAACATGTGGCAGACAGAGCTTGGCGTAACCGTTAACCTCGTGAACCAGGAGTGGAACACCTTCCTTGACACCCGTAAGAACGGCGATTATTCCATTGCCCGCAACGGCTGGATTGCCGACTACAACGACCCAATGAGCTTCCTTGATATGTGGCTCACCGGCGGCGGCAACAATGATGCTCAGTACTCCAATCCCGACTATGATGCGCTCATCATGCAGGCAAAGTCCACTTCAGACTTGGCAGAACGTATGAGCCTCATGCATCAGGCAGAGGATATCCTCATGGGTCAGGATGTTGTCCATGCGGCAATCTACTTCTATACCGACAAGTATATGTCTCAAGGAATAAAAGGAATGTACTTCACCCCCCTTGGATACTACTTCTTCGGCTACTGCAAGCCCAGTAAATAATACTCAACAGCCGACTGTCCGTGGCAATAGACCGCGGGCAGTTTTTTATTTTTTCTTTCAGGCAGATTTGCCCTCAGCTTACTAAAATCATTTTCCTATATTCATTATCATATTACTCTTTATTCAATAATTCGATGGATATGCGCAAAGCATTAATGCTACGCAATACTGCTTATATCAGCTGATTATAAGTCTATGAAATCAGCTATGCTATCCGCTCTCAGTAATCAATAATTACTGGTTCGATGCTTACCTTACAAAGGAAATATTCAGTGTTTTGCCTATGAGAATTTGGTGATTGCATGAACTTTCGTGTGATTGCCGGTTATCATTTTTCAGCAAATCCTTTATGCAAGGGATCCGTATTCATACTGACGAACTCGTTCTCTATTTGACCTCCACTGAAGCCATGCCCGATGTGTTGTTTCTCGATTTGATAGTGAAGACATGCATAGTCTTCATATAAACATAATGCGGCAGAGCCGCCCAAATGGGCGGCTCTGCCTGGTTCAGGCCGAAGCGTGTTCAGCCGTTTGATTCAATTAGTCCTCTTTCTTCCTGAACAGGACGATGCCTGCGCCGGCAAGAACTG
>OLGB01000170.1_pt1 | contig 96382 bp, 87 predicted proteins | sample 1605691 | NCBI WGS metagenome assembly OLGB01 (sample SAMEA3888925, study PRJEB22519) | human gut metagenome | biome: human gut; feature: human-associated habitat; material: faeces | place: Denmark | collected 2010 | reverse complement strand
CAGGTGCTTCAGAAGCTGTATTATTTACATCATTTTTCTTATTTACACCATCTAATGACTTCATCGTAGGAAACAATAATACATCCCTGATTGCAGGACTGTCTGTAAGTAACATAACAAGTCTGTCGATTCCGTAACCGATACCGCCTGTAGGTGGCATACCGATTTCAAGGGCATTTAAGAAGTCCTCGTCTGTGTGTTCTGCTTCTTCGTCACCTGCTGCCGCAGCTGCGTCCTGAAGTGCAAAACGCTCTCTCTGGTCGATCGGATCATTAAGCTCTGAGTAAGCGTTACACATTTCCCATCCGTTTATAAATAACTCAAAACGTTCAACTTTCTCAGGATCTGTTGGTTTCTTCTTGGTAAGAGGAGAAATTGCAATCGGATGATCCATTACGAATGTAGGCTGGACAAGTTCTTTTTCACAATATTCCTCAAAAAAAAGATTAAGGATATGACCCTTGTTGTGTCTTTCTTCATATTCGATATTATGCTCTTTTGCAAGGGCCTTTGCTTCTTCGTCTGTCTTAACTGCATCGAAGTCAATTCCTGCGTATTTCTTGACACAGTCTGTCATTGTAATACGCTCGAATGGCTTGCCAAAATCAATTTCAATTCCGTTGTATGTGAATTTGGTTGAACCGCATACTTTTTCGGCAAGATAACGGAACATGCTTTCTGTAAGTTCCATCATGCCATTGTAATCTGTGTATGCCTGATATAATTCCATAAGTGTAAATTCAGGGTTATGTCTGGTGTCAACACCTTCATTACGGAATACTCGTCCGATTTCGTATACTCTTTCAAGACCGCCAACGATAAGTCTCTTTAAGTATAATTCAAGAGAAATACGAAGCTTAACATCCTCGTTAAGGGCATTGTAATGTGTCTCGAAAGGTCTTGCCGCAGCTCCGCCCGGATTTGCCACAAGCATAGGTGTCTCAACTTCCATGAAGTCACGTCCTGCAAGGAAATTACGGATTTCCTTGATAATCATTGAACGTTTGATAAATGTATCTTTAACTTCCGAATTCATAATAAGGTCAACATATCTCTGACGATATCTTGCGTCTGTATCTGTTAAACCATGATATTTTTCAGGAAGTATCTGTAAGCTTTTTGACAAAAGAACGATTTCTGACGCATGGATGGAAATCTCACCTGTCATTGTTCTGAATGCAAAACCTTTTATTCCAAAAATATCACCGATATCCGATTTCTTAAAATCTGCATAAGAATCTTCACCGACGCCGTCTTTTGATACATATACCTGGATGTTGCCTTTAAGATCCTGGATGTTGCAGAAAGATGCTTTACCCATAACTCTCTTAAACATCATTCTTCCTGCGATTGTAACATCAATAGGACTGGCATCCATTATTTCACGCTTTGCATTATAATCGGCTTTAAGTGTCTCTCGCTTCTGCTGTTCGTCAAGTCCCTCAACATCAGGTTCAGGTCTGCCTGCAAGAAGCTCATTTTCATGGGCTGTGTATAATTCCTTTACATCTGATGTGTGATGTGTAACGTCATATTTGGTAATTTCAAAAGGATTTTTTCCCTTTTCAACCAGATCCGCCAATTTATCTCTTCTAATCTGAAGAAGTCCGTTAATGTCCTGATTCTGTGTGTTATTATCTGCCATACTAACTCCTAAAACTATTCTCTGGTAACGTTAATTACTTTGTACTTCATTATTCCGGATGGTGTCTCTACTTCAACTTCGTCCCCTGCCACCTTACCTATTAAAGCCTTGCCAAGCGGAGCTTCATTGGAAATCTTGTTTTCAAGGCTCTTAGCTTCTGTTGAACCTACAAGCTTGAAAACCAGTTCTTCATCAAATTCACAGTCATACACTGTAACTGTACTTCCAAGGTTAATTACACCTGCACCGAATTCATCATCAGCAACTTCTGCATTCTTTAATATTTTCTCAATTTCTTCAATTCTTGCTTCAATATCTCTCTGCTCATCTTTAGCAGCATCATATTCGGCGTTTTCTGAAAGGTCACCCTGTTCTCTGGCTTCCTTAATTTTCTGGGCAACTTCTTTTCTTCTGTTTACCTTCAGGTCCTGAAGTTCATCCTCTAATTTTTTGAGACCTTCGTAGGTCATTAAATTTTTCTTTTCTGCCATAATCTGACTCACCTTTCTCATTTATACTAATAATGCAACTCTGCATACATTATCACATAACAATTCATAATATTATAGAATACAAAAAAATCATTTGTCAATCATTCTTTTATCCAACAGGCTAAATAATTCCTGCAATGTCTCTGTGTGATTAACTTCATCCCTTAATGCTGCACAGTTATGCAGTCCCGTTGTATACCAGGACACATGTTTGCGCATTTCCCTGACTACCATATATTCAGGTTTGTACTCTGTCATAAGTGTTGCATGTTTTTTTATCATATCCTTAATCTCTGTAAGGGACGGTCTTGCCGGTATCACATCACCGTGGATTGCCGCTTTAATTTCCCTGAAAAGCCATGGGTTACCTTTTGCCCCACGGCCAACTGCAATTCCGTCGCATCCTGTATAATGAAACATCTTCAGGGCATCTTCTGATGAAAAGATATCACCATTGCCAAAAACAGGTATCTTTACTTTATCTTTGACTGCTGCGATTATATCCCAGTCTGCTTTGCCGGAATAGAACTGTTCCCTCGTTCGTCCGTGAACCGTAACGGCTGCCGCCCCGGATTCCTCCATTATGTGGGCGAACTCCACCGCATTTACATGTTCCTCGTCAAATCCTTTTCTGAACTTCACTGTAACGGGTTTCGTAATTTTTTTTACCATTGTATCGACTATTTTACCTGCCAGAGAGGGATTTTTCATTAATGATGAGCCTTCGCCGTTATTTACAATTTTAGGTACGGGGCAACCCATATTAATGTCAAATGCCGCAAATCCCAATGGTTCCAGTCTAAGGGCAATGTCAGCCATAATCTCCGGGTCGGAACCGAAAAGCTGTAATGCCGATGGTGCTTCCTCCGGCAAAGTCTGCAACAGAATATCGGTGTTTTTGTTATTGTAAAGAACCGCTTTGGCACTTACCATCTCGGTAACCATGTAGTCACAACCCATCTCCTTGCAGATAAGCCTGTAAGGAAGGTCCGTCACCCCAGCCATGGGTGCCAGCATTACCGGTCTGTCAAATTCCATTGTTCCTATTTTCATTCTATATCTTCTCCAAGGAAAAATACCTTATAATACATTTCAAGAGCCTGAAAAGTCTCTGCTTTGTCCTTCTGAAGCTGTTTGACCTTAAGGCCTGCTCCTATTTCATCATAAAGCAAATCTCCTTCATCTGCCTCTGTCCTGATTAAAAGATTGCCTTCCTCATCAAATTCAAGGATGATAATTCCTCCGATATCCTCAGTAAAAAGAACACACATTATTTTAAGTTCATCCTTAATCGAATCCGGAAGTGCCCCGAAGTCCTCATTAAGATAAAATTTCTTATCGTAAGAGCTTGCGGCACATAATACATCTAAATCTTCTTTCATTCAACAATTCTCCTAAACATATCCATAAATGCCTCTTATTGAAACTTCCCCCGCCATTATTTTTTCTATATTACCATTATCGTCCTTTACAAGAAGTTCCCCATCCGTGTCAATACCGATTGCAACACGTTTGATACGGCTGTCTCCTTCTATTATGTAGACTTCTTTATTCCGGTTTACCAAGAGCTTCTCATACTCGTCTTTTATTCCGGACAAATTGCCATCCTTACAAAAGATTTCATAATATTTTTCAAAATATTTGCCAAACTTTGCAACAATACTGCTTCTTCTTACTTTAGTTCCGCCTGCAATATAAAGTGACGTTGCCTTATCCTCAAGTTCTGCCGGAAAAGATTCCATATTAACGTTAATTCCAATTCCTATAACCACATAATTGATTGTGGTCATTTCAGCACTCATTTCCGTTAAAATTCCAACCACCTTACGGCTTCCTATTACAATATCATTAGGCCACTTTATCTCCGTATTAAGGCCGGTGACATCCTTAATTGCTTTAGCCACGGCAAGAGCTGTAACAAGTGTAATCATTGATGCCTTATATGGTGGTAAATCAGGCTTTACGGCAAAAGACATCCATATTCCCGTCTTTGCCGGAGATTCCCAATGTCTTTCCTTACGGCCTCTTCCAAGTGTCTGTTTCTCCGCTATTGCAAGCATCCCCGGAATAAATTCTTTTTCCGCCTGCCTTTTTATCTCGCTGTTCGTTGAATCAATCACCTCAAAATATGATATCTTTCTTCCAAACCATTTTGTCTCAAGCCGGCTTTGTATCTCATCAGATAACAAAACATCAGGACAGGAAACAAGCCGGTAGCCCCTGTTCCTGACTGCTTCTATGACATATCCGGCTTCTTTAAGAGAATTAATTGCCTTCCATATCGCAGTCCTTGAAACGGATAGTTTTCCGCAAAGTTCCTGTCCTGATACAAAATCATCGCTTTCTTTAAGCATTGCAAGCACATGTTCTCTCATCTTCTCAACCTCCTATGGCAAGATAACTTACGTAAGCAACTACAAAAAGTATAACTGCTACTACTTCCGAAATGATTCCTGAAACCTTTCTGTCGGTCATAAGGTATTTAATTCCGGTCATCATGTTCATAAGTCCGCCTATTGAAAAAATAATATGGAACATCCATTTATTCTTACCGGTATTAATAAATACAAAAACGGTAAGCACAATTGCCGCAATGCCAAATATAACATTTAACACGTCTATTATAAGACGCACAACTTTCTGAAAATTATTTTTACCTGAACGCATTAAGGGTAACCTCTCTTCCTACCCTCGCATTTTACTATAAAAACTATAATGTTGCAACCATCACGGCTTTAATAGTATGCATTCTGTTCTCTGCTTCATCAAAAACAACTGATTGTGGCGATTCAAACACTTCATCAGTTACCTCAAGCTCGGAAAGGCCGAATTTATCATATACTTCCTTGCCAACCTTAGTCTTAAGGTCATGAAAAGCCGGAAGACAGTGCATAAAAATCGCATCCTTTGAAGCATTGTCCATTGCTTTCTTATTAACCTGATATGGTGAAAGCTCTTTAATTCTTTCTGCCCATACTTCATCAGGTTCACCCATTGATACCCAGACATCGGTGTAGATTACATCGGCATCCTTTGTTCCTGCATCAACATCATCTGTAAGTGTTATTGTTCCGCCTGTCTTGGCCGCAATCTCTTTACATTCTTTAACAAGTGCCTCATCAGGAAAATAATTTCTGGATGTGCATGCCGTAAAGTGCATACCAAGTTTCGCACTTACTATCATGAGTGAATTACCCATATTGTATCTTGCATCACCCATATATGTAAGCTTAACACCTTTTATTCTGCCAAGTTTCTCTTTAATTGTAAGTACATCTGCTAACATCTGTGTAGGATGGTATTCGTTGGTAAGACCGTTCCACACAGGAACTCCTGCATATTTTGCAAGTTCTTCCACGATTTCCTGTCCGAAACCACGATATTCAATACCGTCAAACATTCTTCCAAGGACTCTTGCTGTATCGGCAATGCTTTCTTTTTTACCAATCTGCGAACCTGATGGATCAAGATACGTTGTTCCCATTCCGAGGTCATGTGCTGCCACTTCAAAAGAGCATCTGGTTCTTGTACTTGTCTTTTCAAATATGAGTGCAATGTTTTTGCCTGCATGCATATCTGTTGTAAGTATGCCCTTTTTCTTCTTATCCTTAAGTTCTGCCGCAAGGTCAACCATATAAAGTATCTCTTCCGGTGTAAAGTCCTTAAGTGTCAAAAAATTACGTCCTTTTAAGTTCATAATGTTACCTTCTTTATTTTGTCTCTTCGTTCTTGCCGATTTCAACAACCGACTTAACAAGTCCTGCAATTGACTGTATCTCAGATGGAATTATAATCTTCGTTGCTTTTCCGTCTGCTGCCTTAGCAAATGCTTCAAGGCTCTTTAATGTGATAACAGCTTCATCTGCACCTGCTTCACGGATATACTTAATACCTTCTGCATTAGCCATCTGTACGGCTCTGATTGCTTCAGCCTGACCTTCAGCTTCACGGATTGTAGCTTCCTTCTTAGCCTCAGCTCTTAAGATTGCTGACTGCTTCTCTGCTTCTGCTTCAAGGATTGCTGACTGCTTCTTACCTTCTGCTACGGTAATATTGGCTTTCTTTTCACCTTCAGCTCTTGTTTCCATCTCACGACGTTCACGTTCTGCCTTCATCTGTTTTTCCATGGCATTCTGGATTTCTGCCGGTGGTATGATATTCTTAAGTTCAACTCGGTTGACTTTGATTCCCCATGGGTCTGTTGCTGTATCAAGGGCAAGTCTCATCTTGGTATTGATGATTTCTCTTGATGTGAGTGTCTGGTCTAATTCCAGCTCACCGATTATATTACGGAGTGTTGTAGCTGTAAGGTTCTCAATAGCCATAATAGGATGTTCAACACCGTATGCGTAAAGCTTAGGGTCTGTTATCTGGAAAAATACTACCGTATCAATTCTCATTGTTACGTTATCCTTTGTGATAACAGGCTGTGGTGCGAAATCTACTACCTGTTCCTTAAGGCTCATTCTTGCTGTAGGGCGGTCAATGAAAGGTGCTTTAAGGTGGATACCTACACCCCATGTTCTTTTATAAGCTCCAAGTCTTTCAAGAATTACCGCATGTGCCTGTGGTACAATTCTGATGCACGATGCAATAATTATTAATAAAACTATTGCAACGATAATAGTGGTTACCGCTCCTGCAGATACTGTTGATTCTAATAATGTCATTTTTTTGTCTCCCTTTTTGTTTTATTGTACTATTAATTTTACGCCTGAAACGGCTTTAATTTCAACCACTTCACCCGGTTCAATTATCTTATTGCTGTCTTTTGACCTTGCTGTCCAGGTAAGTCCGTTTATAAATACGGCTCCGGTCTCATCAATATTGTTGATTTTTTCGGTTACTTTGGCTTTTTCTCCGATAAGACTGTCAATATTCGTCTTAACATGGTTCTTTTTCATTGCCTTATCAAGTACAGGACGGGCAAGAATAAGAAGTGCCAGTGATATAACGAAAAAGCTAACCGCCTGTGCTGCAAAAGGTGCCTTGCACAAATTGAGTATTAAAGCAACTACTGTGCCTCCTGCAAACCATATAGTTGTAAGGCTTGTGGTTGCTATCTCAATAACCAGAAACAGGATAAGTGCACCCAGCCAGCCGTAAATAATATATTCCATATGCCACACCTCCAGTCATTTTAATATGTGTAGAAACAATGGTTATTAACGATTGTATATCCTTTATATTTTGTAAAATCAGCTTTTTTTACATTAATGAAGAACAAGAGATCACCGATATTATTTTCACCGGCAAGTGCTTTCAATGCCGAATCATAACAGCCTCTTAAATTAAGTTCCTCGTTGCTCTTATTGAGGACTGCCTGGAATCTTGCGGATGGAACTCCGTTTTCACTTACACCTGAGAACTGACCCGGCGCATACACAACAGAAGTAATCGTATTCTGTGAAAATCTCGATGAAAATACACGGTTAAGAACAACATTGGCTACCGCAAGCTGTCCTTCTGAAGGTTCCCAGCCTGACTCCCAGTATATAATAGCTGCGAGTAAATGCAGTTCCTCTGCAGATACAGTGTAAGCTCCTCTTGTGGTTGTCTGCTGTTTAATGGCATTCTGTGCCGCTGTTGCCTGTGCCGCCGCTGCCTGTGCTGCCGCTTCTTCTGCAGCTTTTCTTGCTGCTTCGGCTCTTTCTTCTTCCTTGATGGCTTCTATTTCAGCCATTGATACTGCTTTTGAAAGATTATAACTTACATCAAATGAATCATTACTTATATAACCAAAGCCATTATCACATGATATTAGGGTATAATTTCCATTCTCCTCATAAGCATCTATCTCCGCTCCTTTTTCAAGAGTTGAAATAACTGCTGCTGAATCGTCTGCTTCTGCATATACATTAATCATATCTGCATTAACTTTAGCCTGCTTATTACCGATTACTGAGGCAATAACCTCTGCCTCACTGTCAAAAAGAACGTCTACATTACGTATATAGCCGGTTACTTTACCTGACTGTATCTTACTCCATTCTTCTCCCCGTTCAAGGATATCGGCCTCACTTCCGGAATACATAATTCCTACAGGTTCTGATTTAAGATCCGGTTCGGAGTAAATTATAAGTTCTTCAAGAGTATATGATACTACTTTATTATCATATGATGATTTTACTTTACTTTCTTCCATTTCCTGGGAAATGTCTTTTAAAGATGATGTGTTGCGGTATACCACATTAAGTTCTGTGGAAATAATTTCTTCTGTGTATGCTGCATCTTTATCGCTGACAGATGTGTCCTGCACATTGCGTTCTGCTAACTGTATGCTTGTTTTATTGTCTTCATGTTTTCTCTCATTAAGGAATGCCAGCTGCATTATTAACAGTAAAATTATTACCGAAAGAACAGCCGTCTTTCTTGATTTTGATTTCATGATAACCTCCATTGTAATTGTTACAAATTTGTTACATAAACAGATACATTTTATCAGACTATATCATAAATGTCAAATTTACGGTTGAATATGCCTTTGTCTCATTGCTTCATACAGGATAACTGCCGTGGAAACCGCTGCATTTAATGATTCAAGTTTACCTTCCATAGGTATTTTGATTCTTACGTCTGCTTCCTTTGAAAGTTCCTCTGTAAGCCCGTTTCCTTCATTACCAATCAAAACAGCCATCGGCACCTTCATATCTTCTTCGTAATAATAATTCCTGCCTTCAAGGTGTGCGGCGAATACTTTTATATTCTGCTGTTTTAAACCATGGATGGCTGCTACAACATCTTCTGAATACACAAACGGCATTCTGAAAAGCGAACCCATTGTTGAACGTATTGTTTTGGGATTATATATGTCAACGGTCTTATCCGACATAATTATGCCTGTAGCACCTGCACCCTCTGCTGTTCTTATAATTGTTCCCAGATTACCGGGGTCCTGTATGTTTTCCAGAACTACAAGCATAGGTACTTTGTCTTTTTTGAACAAATCCTCTATATCATATTCAAGCATTTTAACAACTGCCAATATTCCCTGTGGGGTTTTCGTATCAGACATCATTTTAAAAACATTATCCGCTACTATCTCATATCGGTAATCACAAAGCATTTCCTTGTTATCATACGCGAAGCTCTCTGACGCATATATTTTAACAATTCTGTCTTTAGGAATCTCCACAAACATCCTTATTCCTTCAATAACAAAAAGTCCGCGTTCCTTTCGTACCCCGGACTTTTTGATTAAATTCATAACATCTTTAATTTGTGAATTACCTGTACTTGTAATCAATATAAATTCCTATCTGCAAAGTAATTTGCTTACTTCATACATATGTGCATCAACATCCTTAGTCATTGCAAGAGCTTCGTCGATGTCATAATCTACAAATTCACCATTCTTATATGCTACAACTCTGTTGGTCTTTCCTTCCGCAAGGAGGTCAACTGCCATTGAGCCCATCATTGATGCATATACACGGTCCTTACATGAAGGGCTGCCGCCACGCTGCATATGTCCGAGGATTGTTGCTCTTGTCTCAATGCCTGTAGCTTCTTCAATTCTCTTGGCCATAGATGATGAATGTCCGACACCTTCTGCATTAACAATAATATAATGTTTTTTGCCTTTTTTCTTATTCTCAATTATCTTTTCGATAATCTTCTCTTCGTTAAAATCATACTTGCCAGGAATAAGAATATCTTCGGCACCATTAGCGATGCCACACCATAATGCGATATGACCTGCATTTCTTCCCATAACTTCAATGATTGAACATCTCTCATGCGAAGTTGAAGTATCTCTTATCTTGTCAATTGCTGACATTGCTGTATTAATTGCTGTATCAAAACCGATTGTGTAATCCGTACATGCAATATCAAGGTCGATTGTTCCGGGAACACCGATTGTATTGACACCGAGTGCGGATAACTTCTGTGCACCCTTAAATGAACCGTCACCACCGATAACAACAAGTCCGTCAATGCCATGTTTCTTACAGATGTCTGCACCCTTCTTCTGATATTCAGGATCTACAAATTCGAGACATCTTGCTGTATAGAGGATTGTACCACCTCTGTCAATTGTATCTGATACGCTTGTAGCGTCCATATCAATAATCTCTTCGTTAAGAAGACCATTATAACCTTTTAAAATTCCTTTTACGTTAATTCCTTTTGCTAAAGCAGTTCTAACAACTGCACGGGTAGCTGCATTCATTCCAGGTGCATCTCCACCACTTGTAAGAACTCCGATAGTCTTAACTGCATTTGCCATCTTTTTCTACCTCCAATGTAATAATTATTGTAATTTTATTCTACTTTCAGTTATTTTTCAATAGATTTTTCAACAACTTTGACATTTTTTTCACCGGATAATTCCGTGAGTCTGCCAATCATTGCCGAATCCGCCTTTATTGTCATGGAAAGAGGCATTTTCTTAACTGCCTTTTCTTTCTCAAGATATACTATAACACGGTCATTTCCGTCAGATGTATTAATTATGGCATACAATTCCTGTTCTTTTGCAAGATAACTTTCTTTATCCGGAAATTTTATCCAACATTCCTTCGGTATCTGTGAAAAAGGAATTATACTGTCACATATTACTTTGCCGCCTGTTTCTTCATCCACTTTGACATGTCCTTTTACAAACACTTTATCGTCGGCCTCAATATATTTTCTGTTATCCCTGTATACTTTTGGAAAAACAATAACCTCAACGGTTCCGACCCGGTCTTCCAATTTAAGAAAAGCCATATTCTGCCCTTGGCGTGTGTTTTTTACACTGCACTCGGCAATCATGCCACCTACAATAACACGTTCGTCATCATTTACCTTTGGCATTCCGGTCTCATCATCCGGAATGAAATCTGCTGTGGTACAGGTTACATTTTTATTCAGAAGTCCTTCATACTCATCAAGGGGATGTCCGCTGGCGTATATACCAAGCACTTCTTTTTCCATTGCTAAAAGTTCACTCTTTGTATATTCGCCTACATCAGGAATTGTTATTTCATCAGGTTTCTCATCAGGTGCAAACATATCAAAAAGCGACATCTGCCCTGAAATCTCGGTTTTTCGCTCGGAGCTGACCTTGTCCATAATGTCACCATATACGAGCATCATCTGTTTACGCGTCAGTCCGAAACTGTCAAACGCTCCCGATTTGATAAAACTTTCCACGGTTCGTTTATTAACTTCTTTTCCCGAAAGCCTTGATATAAAATCCTTAATATCTTTAAATCTGCCGCCGTTTGCGCGTTCTTCAACAATAGCTTCTATTACCGGTCTTCCGAGACTCTTTATCGCCGAAAGTCCGTATCTGATGCTTGAATCCGAAGCTGCGGTAAAAGTTCCCTCACCTTCATTAATATCCGGTGGAAGAATTTCTATTCCCATATTGCGGCAGGTTACGATATATTGTGCAACTTTTGTTGTATTATCAAGCACGCTTGTCATAAGTGCTGCCATAAATTCAACAGGATAATAATATTTAAGATAAGCTGTACGGAATGCTACAAAGGCATAACATGCTGCATGTGACTTGTTGAAAGCATATTTTGCAAAATCCATCATAGTATCGTAAATATGGGAAGCCACACTCTCATCTATTCCTTTTGCAATACAGCCTGCAACATTTTCTTCTTCATTTCCGTATATAAAATTATGGCGTTCTTTTTCCATTACAGCCTGTTTTTTCTTGGACATTGCTCTTCTTACAAGATCACTCCGGCCAAGCGTATATCCGGCCAGATCCCTTACTATCTGCATAACCTGTTCCTGATATACAATACATCCGTAGGTTTCCTTTAAGATTGGCTCAAGTTCTTTACAGGCGTAAGTTATTGAGGTCTTATCATTTTTTCCGGCAATATACTGTGGTATAAAGTCCATAGGTCCCGGACGATAAAGGGAAATACCGGCAATAAGGTCTTCTATTCCGTCGGGCTTAAGCTCCTTCATAAAGTTTTTCATTCCCGTACTTTCAAGCTGGAACACGCCCTCTGTCTTACCTTGTCCTATCATTTCAAGGACATTTCTATCATTGTAATCTATTTTACTTATATCAAATGACACGTCTCCACGCTTATTGATAAGTCTTTCGGCATCCTGGATTACTGTAAGTGTCCTAAGTCCCAGAAAATCCATTTTAAGTAATCCCAGTTCTTCGATTGTTGTCATTGTAAACTGGGTTGTTATCGTTCCGTCTGATGCTCTTGATAATGGTACAAATTCGTCAAGCGGCCTTGAACCGATTACAACACCTGCTGCATGCATTGATGTGTGTCGTGGCAGTCCTTCCAGTCTTTTGCATATATCTATAAGATATTTTACTTCCGGTTCCGTTTCATAGCGTGTCCTGAACTCATTGTTGGCGTTAAGTGCTTTGTCAAGGGTCATACCTATTTCGTTAGGTATCATCTTTGAAAGGCTGTCAGTTACTGAATACGGCATATCAAGAACACGTCCAACATCTTTGATGACTCCTTTTGCAGCCAGGGTACCAAACGTTACTATCTGTACCACACGGTCTTTTCCGTATTTTTTCATTACATAATCTATAACTTCCGGTCGTCTTTCATAGCAGAAGTCAATATCAATATCCGGCATTGAAACACGTTCAGGATTGAGAAATCTCTCAAAAATAAGATTATATTTTATAGGGTCAATATCTGTTATTTCAAGGCAGTATGCAACAATGGAACCTGCTGCCGAGCCTCGCCCCGGTCCTACTGCTATGCCATTGCTTTTTGCATAGTTAATAAAATCCCATACGATAAGGAAATAATCCACATAACCCATTTTTTTGATTACCGATAATTCATAATCAAGTCTTTCTTCAAGTTCTGCGGCGCGTTCTCCGTATCTTTTTACAAGTCCCTCCATACAAAGATGTTCAAGATAAGATTCTGAAGTAAAGCCCTCAGGGACATCATATTTAGGGAGTTTTGTTACGCCGAATTCTATCTCGACATTACAACGTTTGGCAATCTTATGTGTATTATCAAGAGCCTGCGGAGCATAAGAAAACAGTTCCCTCATCTCTTCTTCAGATTTAAGATAATACTGTCCTCCCTCATATCTCATTCTGTCCTCGTCATTGACTTTTTTGCCTGTCTGAATGCAAAGAAGTATATCATGAGCCTCCGCATCATCCTCATATGTATAATGGACGTCATTGGTAGCAACAAGCTCAATATTAAGTTCCCTGCTCATTCTGACAAGAAGCCTGTTAACTAACTTCTGTGTGGGTATTCCGTGGTCCTGTAATTCAAGGAAATAATTGCCTTTTCCAAATATTGCTTCATATTTAAGTGCTGCTTTACAGGCTTCTTCATAAAGATTTCTTGCAAGAAGCTTCTGCACCTCTCCTGCAAGGCATGCACTTAAACATATTATTCCCTCGGAATACTCCTCAAGGACTTCATAATCCACTCTGGGTTTATAATAAAAACCGTCAACAAAACCTTTAGACACAATTTTCATAAGGTTAGCATATCCGGTATTGTTTTCTGCAAGTAAAATCAAATGGTAATATCTGTCATCACTTATTCCCGGTTCTTTTTCAAAACGGGAGCCCGGTGCTACATATACCTCGCAGCCAAGAATCGGCTTGATTCCCACATTACGGGCTGCCCTGTAAAAATCAATCACACCATACATTACACCGTGGTCCGTTATGGCAAGGCTGTCCATTCCAAGTTCTTTTGCCCTTGCTGTTATTTCTTCAATTTTTCCCGAGCCGTCAAGAAGGCTGTATTCCGTATGTACATGTAAATGTGTAAATGACATAAATACCTCCAAAAAACTGCTGCACCATCCGGTACAGCAGTTCATATATTACATATTACTTTGCGCTTAAGTATTTTTCAATTTCTGCAATAGCATCATTTTCATCGTTTCCGGCAGCACTTACAAGCACTTCTTCTCCGGCATCAAGTCCTAATGTCATCATTCCCATAATGCTCTTTGCATTAACTTTTTTGTTACCAACTTCAACATAAATGGAACTTTCAAACTGACTTGCAACCTGTACAAATACTGCAACCGGTCTTGCTTCTAATCCTGTTGAAATCTCAATTTTCATGTTTTTCGTTATCATTAATAATTCCTCCTGGTGCCATACCATTTTTTTCTCTGAGACTGTCTGCTATCTGGCTTATCTTTCTAAGTCTGTGATTTACTCCTGATTTACCAAGGGGAACTGATAACATTGTTCCCAAATCTTTTAACGGAGTATCCGGATATTGTAGTCTTATCTTTGCTATTTCACAAAGACCGTCCGGAAGGCTGTTAAGCCCCATATGATCTCTTATATAGCAAATATCCTCTGTCTGTTTTACCGCTGCATGAATAGTCTTGTTAAGGTTAGCTGTTTCGCAATTCACCTGACGGTTCACAGAGTTACGAACCTCCTTAAGCACCCTGACATTTTCAAGATCCATTAAGGCTATGCGTGCACCCATTACATTAAGCATATCAACTATCTGGGCACCCTCCTTCAGGTATACCACATATGATTTACGTCTTTCAACGATTCTTGCATCCAGATGAAAAGAATTCATCGCATCCGCTATCTGGGAGGCTTTTTCCTTTCCTGAAGATACAATTTCAAAGTGATACGATTTCTCAGGATCCGATAGTGACCCTCCTGCAAGAAATGCTCCTCTTAAAAATGCTCTTTTGCAGCACATGCTGCTTATACCCATAATACTTACCAGGGATAAATCCCTGTTAATACTGCCATCCACATCCATCAGCTTGGTTGCAAGAAGTATTTTAATTGCAACGTCTGAATCTTTCACCCATATGGTATATACAGTATTGCCCGTTTCACGGTTTCTCCTGACCGTTGATCCGGTTATATATGAAAACGCTTTACATATCAGCCTCTGGCATTTACTTACCACAGCCATCCTTTCGGACTGTATCCTGATACAATGTCTTCCGTGACAGTCTGTATATATATCACCATTCATACTGATAATTGCAGCGATTTCCGCTATTTGACAATGTCTGGCTCCCGGCACAACCGTTACCAGCTCATCTTTTACTTTGTGAGAAAAAGACATAACCATTTTCCTCTATCTTTTAGTCTTGGTATCGAGATTAATATCTCTATGGTCTATCTTAATACCATATTCCCCGCCCTCAAGTCTGTTATATAACTCATTGGCAAGGGTAACTGATCTGTGTCTCCCACCTGTACATCCTATGGCAATTACAAGTCTGTTCTTGCCTTCAAGTATATAATTAGGAATAAGGAATTCTATCATATCGGTAAGTTTCTCAAGAAACTGATGTGCTATGTCAAATCCCATAACATAATCCTTGATAGGCTTATCATTGCCGGTAAGAGGCTTCAGTTCATCAATGTAATACGGATTAGGAAGAAAACGTACATCAAACACAAGGTCCGCATCCTCCGGAATTCCATACTTAAATCCAAATGAGAGAATTGTTACCATAAGGTTTTTAAAATTCTCATCATCTACGAATATTTTTTCAAGTTCCTGCTTAAGATCCCTTGTAAGCAATGTACTTGTATCTATAATATAATCTGCCTTATCCTTGATAAAGGCAAGTTCTTCTCTTTCTTTTTGAATACCCTCTATGACACGATGGTCTCCTGCCAGAGGATGATTACGTCTTGTCTCTTTATAACGTTTTACAAGGACTTCGTCGTCGGCATCCAGAAAAAGGACTTCATATTCGTACTTTCTGTGCTGCATACGCTCAAGCACCTTAGTGAGATCCGAAAATGTATCGCCTACACGCACATCAACTCCGATTGCAATATTAACCTGTCTGCTGCTTGCCATAGCAAGTTCCACAAATTTCAAAACAAGTTCCACAGGAAGATTGTCAACGCAATAATATCCGGCATCTTCCAATACTTTAAGTGCAGTTCTTTTTCCTGCTCCCGACATTCCTGTTACTATTACAATTTTCATAATCATCTCTCCATGTATAAAGGTAGCAACAAACTTAATTATTACAACATATTACACCTTTCGTCAAGTGTTCCCACTAAAATCTCCCAATAATCTTACTTCAGGCTCTAGTTTTATACCTGTTTTTTCCAGAACCGTATCTATTACAAGATTAATGGTATCATATATGTCTCTGGCTGTTGCGTTGTTTCTGTTGATGATAAAGCCTGCATGTTTTTCTGAAACCTCGGCTCCGTTGACGCCTTTCCCTTTAAGTCCGCATTCTTCAATAAGCCTGCCTGCAAAATCTCCCTCCGGTCTTTTAAAAGTACTTCCCGCACTTGGATATTCAAGAGGTTGTTTTTCTTTACGCTTTTCTAAGAGGTCATTGACTTTATGCGTCATTTTCTCCACATCGCCTTTGCACAGTTTCATTTCTGCCGACAGGATTATCTCCTGTTTCCGTATGAAAATGCTGTTTCTGTATGACAGTTCCATTTCACCCTGCTTATATTCATGGGTATTGCCCTGTCTGTCAATCGTTATGACTTTCGTAAGCACATCTTTCATCTCGCCGCCGTATGCGCCTGCATTCATATAACATGCGCCCCCAAGTGTTCCCGGTATTCCTGCCGCAAATTCCAGTCCCGAAAGAGAATGTCTCCTTGCCGTATTAAAAAGCCTGGCAAGTGAAGTTCCCGCTTCTGCCGTAATCCTGTCACCGTTTACGGTTATATTGCCCAGGTCACGCCCAAGCATTATTATCATTCCGTCATAGCCTTTATCTGATACCAGTAAATTGCTTCCATTCCCGATAACATAATATGGTATTTTGTATTCTTCTGCTGCCAGTATATATTTTTTTATATCCTCTGCCCTATAAGGCACCACAAAATATTTTGCCGGTCCACCCACTTTAAAAGTGGTGTGGTCCGACATCATTTCATTGCAAAATATACACTCTTCTCCGGCAATACTTTTTATTGCGGATAAAAAATCCATAAAAGTTCCTCCATTTTATACGGATTATAATACAAGCTTTGCTGCACCGTAAATACCTGCACTGTTTCCGAGAGTTGCAAGTTTAATCGGTGTTTTTCTGCACTGATGGAATGCTTTTTCAACATAATATCTGCTGATTGCATCAATAAGGAAATCTCCTGCTTTTGATACGCCACCGCCTACTAAGAACACATCAGGGTCTACAACACATGCTATATGTGACATGGCTATTCCAAGGTATTCCGCAAGTTTATTAACAGAAATAAGTGCAAGCTCGTCTCCCGCCTTTGCTGCATCAAACACATCCTTAGCTGTAAATTCCTTTAAATCCCTGAGTGAAGATGGCATCTTTTCTGATGCAAGAAGTTTTTTGGTTTCTTTTACAATACCTGTTGCGGATGCCACCTGTTCAAGACATCCTTTTTTACCGCAGCCGCAATATTCCGTTTCATCGTATACAACAGGCATATGTCCAAGTTCACCCGCTGCTCCGTGGCTGCCTGTAACGATTTTGCTGTCAAGGACAATTCCGCCGCCTACGCCTGTTCCGAGAGTAAGCATTACAAGGTTGGCATAGCCTTTTCCGCCACCCTGCCATAACTCGCCAAGAGCTGCAACATTGGCATCATTACCTGCTTTTGCCATAAAACCTGTTTTGTCTTTAAGTATCTCTTCTACAGGGACATCACCCCAGCCGAGATTAACACAGCCTTTTACTATGCCTGTTGAAGTAACTGGACCCGGAACACCGATTCCCACACCAACAACATCCTCCGGTGAAATAGCTTCTTCTTCAATTTTTGCCTTGATTGATTCTGCAATATCATCAAGAATATATTTACCTTTTTCCTCTTTTCTTGTAGGTATCTCCCAGTCTGAAAGCAATGAACCTTCCACCGTAAATACGCCCATCTTTACTGTTGTACCGCCAAGGTCAACGCCAAAACATAATTTTCCCATTTGCTGTTCTCCTTAATTCTATTCTTTTCTGTTAATACTGTTCTGTACTCTGTTATATAATTCTCTGGCCGCATTGTAACCCATCTTCTTCTGTCTCCAGTTGACTGCCGCAGATTCAACTATTACTGCAAGGTTACGTCCCGGTCTTACAGGAAGATTATGACATACTACTTTATTACCGAGAATTTCCGTATATTCTTCTTCAAGACCAAATCTGTCATATTCCTTTTCTTTGTCCCAGTCTTCAAGATGGATTACCATATCTATTCCCTGTGTTTCCTTAACGCTCTCAACACCGAAAAGTGTCTTTACATCAATGATTCCGATACCTCTTAATTCAATAAAATGTCTTGTTATCTCAGGTGCTGTTCCTATAAGAGTCTCGTCACTTACTTTTCTGATTTCAACAACATCATCTGTTACAAGACGGTGTCCTCGCTTTATAAGTTCCAGTGCCGCCTCGCTTTTTCCTATTCCGCTTTCACCCGTAATGAGAACGCCTTCACCATATACATCCACAAGCACGCCATGTATTGAAATTGTAGGTGCAAGTTCAACCTTCATCCATCTGATAATCTCTGCTTCAAAAGATGATGTTACCTGACTTGCCTGTAAAAGAGGAATCTTATATTTTCTTGCTGCTTCAATCATCAGTTCATCAGGTACTTCATTACGGCAATATATGATACATGGTATATTATATGACAAAAGGCGGTCATATCTTTCTCTTTTGTCATCATCACTCATCTGCTTCATATATGCAGCTTCAACTCGTCCTATAATCTGGACTCTTTCGTTGTCAAAATGGTCAAAAAAGCCTGCGAGCTGCAATGCCGGTCTGTTAATGTCAGGCACCATTACAACCTTGCTGTCTACATCAATATCCGGTGTAAGTATTTTCAGGTCCATTTTCTCAATAATTTTTTCTACTTTTAATTCTTCGCTCATTATGTACCCCTTTCCTGTTTGTTAAAAAATTCGTGTACTTTTTCGGCTGCTGCCAGATTCATTGAAGGAACATCGCAAAGTTCCTCTACTGATGCTTTTTTTATTACATCAATATCCTTAAAATGCTTCATTAATGCCTTACGCCTTACAGGTCCGATTCCGTCAATATCATCAAGTATTGACTTAACCTGTTCCCTGCTTCTTAAATTACGGTGAAACTCAATGGCAAACCGGTGTGCCTCATCCTGTATTCTCGTAATCAATTTGAAAGCTTCACTTCCGGTATTAATTTCAACTTCTTTTCCATTATACCATAAAGCTCTTGTTCTGTGGTTATCATCTTTTACCATTCCGCATACTGGAATTGAAATATTAAGGTCATTTAACACTTCTAAAGCTATATTAACCTGTCCCTTACCGCCATCCATCATAATAAGGTCAGGCTTAATATCAAAACTGCTGTCACTTTCGTGGGTAAGCCTTCTTGTCAGGACCTCCCGCATTGACGAATAATCATCCGGTCCCGTTACTGTTTTGATACGGAACTTTCTGTAATCATTTTTTCTTGGTCTTCCGTCTGTAAACACAACCATTGAACCTACAGGCTGTGCTCCGCTTATATTGGATATATCAAAGGCTTCCATTCTGTGGATATCATGTAAGCCTGTAAGTCTTTCAATTTCTTTAACTGCACCGGTTGTTCTTGCTTCTTCTTTGAGAATTTTTTCCCTGTCCTGATTAAGTACCATATTGGCATTTTTCTCCGCAAGTTCAACAAGTTTTTCTTTCTGTCCTCTCTTTGGGACAAGGAATTTTACATTATGTCCTGCCCTTTCCGTAAGCCACCTGCCGATAAGCTCCTCATCAATGAGATTTTCCTGCAGCATGATTTCCGGTGGAATATACGGTGTTCCGGCATAATACTGTTTTATAAAATCGGTGATAATCTCCGAACGTTTTTCGTCTCCGGCAAGGCGCATATGGTAATGCTCTCTTCCTATCATCTTGCCGTTTCTTATGAAAAACACCTGCACCACACAGTCCTTATAATCTATTGACGCAGCTACAATGTCCCTGTCCTGCATATCGCTGTTGGTAATTTTCTGCTTCTGTGATACAAATTTAACGCTTTCAAGCATATTCCTGTATGCGGCGGCCTGCTCAAATTCCATTTTTTCCGAAGCTTCATACATAAGTCCGGTAAGTTTCCTGGTAATGCCATTATACCTTCCTTCAAGGAAGTCTATACATTGGTCAATAAGTTTTCCGTAGTCTTCCTGAGAAATATATCCCTGGCATGGAGCTGTACACTGGCCTATATGATAATTAAGACATGGTCTTTCTTTGCCTGTGTCCTTTGGAAGATTACGTCTGCAGGTTCTTATGCCGTAAGTCTTATTAAGCAGCTCTATAGTATCATTGACCGCCTTACCACTGGTAAACGGTCCGAAGTATCTTGCTTTGTCCCTTTTCATCTCTCTTGAAGATATGATACGTGGAAAAGGTTCATTCACTGTTATTTTTATAAAAGGATATGTCTTATCATCCTTAAGCATGGTGTTATATCTGGGTCTGTGTAATTTTATCAGATTACACTCCAATACAAGTGCCTCTAACTCTGAATCCGTAATAATATATTCAAATCTGCGGATATTTGAAACCATCTGTTTTATTTTGTTGGTATGATTTCTTGATGACTGAAAATACTGTCTTACCCTGTTTTTCAGGCTTATTGCCTTGCCTACATAAATGATTTCGTCTTTTTCATCGTGCATTATATATACTCCCGGTTTGTCCGGAAGCTTTTTAAGCTCTTCTTCTATGTCAAAAAAACCATCGTACATATATCATGTCCTCTTATAATCAGCCTATATTAAACGCCGCTTTTTCTGAGTAATTCTCCATCAATTCAATATCCTTGTCAGTCAGGCCTAACTTATCTTTTACAAAGGAACGTTCCTTTAAAAGACAGGTATTGCTTACCGTTCTGTTATCCGTATTAAGTGTAGCATGAACACCGTTATCCAGTAAACGTTTTAGAGGATATTTTTTTATATCATCATATACTTTTGTCTGCATATTGCTTATTGGGCACACTTCAATTGGAATTTCATGCTTTGCAAGATATTCCACAAGTCTTTCATCCTCAATACTTCTTATTCCATGTCCTATTCTTGATGCTCCGAATTTAATTGCTGTCCATATACTTTCAGGTCCCGCTGCTTCTCCGGCATGTATGGTAAAAGGTATACCAAGCCTGCCTGCTTTCTTGAAGACTTCTTCGTATAACGAAGTTGCATACAGTCCCTCCGCACCTGCCAGATCCAGTGCACACACCTTGTTATTAAGATATTTTCCGGCACATTCAACGGTATGAAGATTATCTTTAACGGAAGCCCCTCTCATACAGCAAAGTATAAGATTCAGTCTTATACCGTTCTCTCTTTCTGCCTGTTCTGCCCCTTCTATGGCAGCCTCTGTTACCGCCTCCATCGAAAGTCCTTCCTTAGTGGAAAACATCGGTGCAAACCTTATTTCTGCATAATCAGTTCCTTCTTTGGCTAAATCCTCTCCCAGTTCTTTTACCGCCCTTACAATATTATCTTCTTTTTGTAAAAGCATAAGAGGATAATCAAAACATTTAAGATATTCATTAAGATCCGTGCATTCGTCACTCACACTGAATGATTTTCTGACGTTTTCAAGGGAATCAAATATTCCCTTATCGTAAAACAGCTCCCACGCCGTTTCAGGTCTCAGGGAGCCGTCAAGATGAAGATGTAAATCAATCATTATTATCACTTTCTTCGTTCTTATTTTTTACGGAATTAACTATTTCCATAAATTCCTTACCTGTAATACTTTCCTTTTCAAGAAGGTATTCAGATACTTTATGGAGACATTCCAGATTATTCTGAAGCATTCCTTTTGTCTTAATATAAGATTCCTTAAGCATCTTAATTACTTCTTCATCAATAACTGCTGCTGTCTTATCAGAGCAGTTAAGTGTTGTTTTGCCGTCAAGATACTTGTTCTCAATTGCTTCAAAGCCTGCTATTCCCAGTCTGTCTGACATTCCGTACTGGCTTATCATCGTTCTGGCTAATTTTGTGGCTCTTTCTATATCATTGGATGCTCCGGTTGTCATTGTTCCGAAAATAATTTCTTCTGCTGCACGTCCACCAAGAAGTGTAAGAATCTTAGCTTCAAGTTCTTCTTTCTTATAGAGATATTTTTCTTCTTCAGGAACCTGCATCGTATATCCCAATGATCCCATTGTTCTTGGTACAATAGTAATCTTCTGTACGGGTTCTGCATCTTTGGTAAGTGCGGTTACAAGAGCATGTCCTACTTCGTGATATGCAACCATCTTCTTCTCTTCTTTACCGAGAATGCGGTCTTTCTTTTCTTTACCTGCTATAACCACTTCAACCGATTCAAAAAGATCTTCCTGGTTGACTGCACGTCTGTGATGTTTAACAGCGTTAATAGCTGCCTCGTTGATAATGTTGGCAAGGTCTGAGCCTACCGCACCTGCCGTAGCCAGTGCAATTGCTTCAAGGTCTACGGATTCATCCATAAGAACATCCTTTGAATGTACTTTAAGTGTATCAAGTCTTCCCTTAAGGTCGGGTTTATCAACGATAATTCTTCTGTCAAAACGGCCCGGCCTTAATAATGCCTTATCAAGAACCTCAGGTCTGTTGGTTGCTGCAAGGATAAGTACACCCTTTGAAGAATCAAAACCATCCATCTCCGAAAGAAGCTGGTTAAGTGTCTGTTCTCTTTCGTCATTACCACCGAACTGGGAATCCCTGCTCTTACCTATGGCATCAATTTCATCTATGAATATAATACATGGTGCAGCAGCAATAGCCTGTTTAAATAAATCCCTGACTCTTGACGCACCTACACCCACAAACATTTCAACAAAGTCCGAACCTGACAGCGAGAAGAACGGTACTCCTGCCTCACCTGCAACTGCTTTTGCAAGAAGTGTCTTACCGGTTCCCGGAGGCCCTACTAAAAGCGCACCCTTTGGAAGTTTTGCTCCAATTGCGGTATATTTTGCAGGGTTGTGAAGGAAGTCAACGATTTCTTTTACAGATTCCTTTGCTTCTTCCTGTCCCGCAACATCTTTAAAAGTAACTCCTGTTTTCTGCTGCATATAAATCTTGGCGTTGGATTTTCCGACACCCATAATTCCCCCGCCGCTTGCCGCAACTCTTTTGAATACAAAACTCAGCAAAAGCCAGAAAATTACAAACGGAAGCACATATATAATTATAAAGTTAAATACAGACGACCCTGTATCCTCTATGGTGCGGTTGATTTCCACCCCATCCATGGACTTTAATTTGTTAAATACATCTTCGTCATAAATATATCCTGTATAATACTTTACTGTAAGTCCGCTTACCGGCTGTTCTTTAGGAATGATTGTTATCTGGTCACTGCTGTATTCAACCGATGAAATTCCATTCTCATCAATAAGTTCAAGAAATCTTGAATAACTGATTTCCTTTGTTGTGGCTTTTTTGATACAACTCTTGACAAAAGAAACTCCGAGATAAGTTATTACTATTGCTATGATAATACCAAGAACCGTTATTCCTACTCTCGGTCCTTTTTTATTGCCTCTGTCATTATTGTTATTCCCGTTATTGTCACGGTTGTAGTTATTGTTGCTATTATTGTAATTATTATTGTTATAGTCGTTATTCATCCTGTGCTTACAACTTCCTCTCTGTTTAATGGTAGTTTTACTTAAATAATTATAGTAATTTCTTCAATATAAATCAATAAATTATTTTTTCTCATTTTCCTATGGATTTATTCAAAATAAAGTGATATATTTTATTTTATTTATAAGATAGGAGCAAAAGAAAATGCCAGTTAAATATGTATTCGTTACAGGTGGTGTTGTTTCCGGATTAGGCAAGGGTATTACTGCAGCCTCCCTTGGCCGTCTGCTTAAGTCCAGAGGATACTCAGTCACAATGCAGAAATTTGATCCGTATATCAACATCGACCCCGGCACAATGAATCCAATCCAGCACGGAGAGGTTTTCGTTACAGATGATGGTGCCGAAACTGACCTTGATTTAGGTCATTACGAGAGATTTATTGATGAAAATCTTACCAAACGCTCAAATGTCACAACAGGTAAGATTTACTGGTCGGTAATACAAAAAGAACGACGCGGTGATTTCGGCGGCGGTACAGTCCAGGTCATCCCTCATATCACCAATGAAATAAAGAGCCGTTTCTTCAGAGACGACTATTCCACAAAAGATACAAAAATTGCAATTATAGAAGTAGGCGGTACAGTTGGCGATATCGAAAGCCAGCCTTTCCTCGAATCAATCCGTCAGTTCCAGCATGATGTAGGCAAGGAAAATGCAATACTAATCCATGTAACACTTATCCCTTTCCTTAAGGCCTCAGGCGAAATCAAAACAAAGCCTACACAGGCAAGTGTTAAGGAACTTCAGGGAATGGGCATACAGCCTGATATCATCGTATGCAGAACAGAAGTCCCTCTTGACAATAATATCAAAGATAAGATTTCTCTTTTCTGCAACCTCCCAAGCTCACACGTTCTTCAGAACCTTGATGTGGACATCCTTTATGAAGCTCCGCTTGCCATGGAAAAAGAACATCTTGCCGAGGTTGTATGTGAGTGTCTTCACCTTGATTGCCCTAAGCCTGACCTTGAAGAGTGGGAAAATATGTGCCACGCATGGAAAAATCCTACCAAAAAAGTCAAGGTTGCCCTTGTCGGCAAATACATCTCCCTTCATGATGCTTATATAAGTGTTGTTGAAGCTTTGAAACACGGCGGTGTGGCCAACTCAGCCGATGTAGAAATTAAGTGGGTTGATTCTGAGACAGTTACTAATGACAATGTTGCCGAAATTTTATCGGATGTAAGCGGGATCCTTGTTCCCGGGGGTTTCGGTGACAGAGGAATTGAGGGTAAAATATCTGCCATAAAATATGCAAGAGAAAATAAAATACCTTTCCTCGGACTCTGCCTCGGTATGCAGTTGTCAATCGTTGAATTCGCCCGTAATGTTATCGGATATAATGATGCACACAGCGTAGAGCTCAACCCTGATACACGCCATCCTGTTATACACCTTATGCCTGACCAGGAAGGTATAAATGATATCGGCGGCACTTTAAGACTGGGTTCATATCCTTGTGTACTTGATGAAAATTCCCTTGCTTACCGTCTTTACGGCACAAAAGAAATTGCAGAACGTCACCGTCACCGTTATGAAGTCAACAACGATTACAGAAATGTTCTTACAGAAAACGGTATGGTATTGTCCGGCATTTCTCCTGACGGAAGAATTGTTGAAATGATAGAATTAAAAGATCATCCTTGGTTTGTTGCTACCCAGGCACATCCTGAACTTAAATCAAGGCCAAACAGACCACATCCTCTGTTCAAGGGATTTATTGAAGCTGCTTTAAATTACAGCAAATAATTAAAAAACCATTGGCACATACCTTGTACCAATGGTTTTTTTAGAATTTTATTTTTAATTTATCTGCAAATTTTGCCATTCGTCCACCCATTGGGAATTCCTTGAGTTCTTCCCTTGTCACACCTTTAAGAACAAACAGCATTATAAAATATACAAGACATGCGTTTACAATACATATAATCGTTATCAGAGCATTGGTAACGTAATTCACAGGAAGCACTTTAACCATAAGCCTGCTTAGACAGAATGTTTCAATCCACATTACTGATGAAGCCAGAAGCGGAATTATAAACGTTGTTTTAACCTCCTGCCTGTAGTTGGCATATCTTGCAACCGATGCCCAGTTGAGAGCACAAACAATCAGCGGATATATTATATTGCCTATTACAAGGGCATGCGCTCCGAGTTTTGTAAATTTAAGAAGTATAACCATTAACGGAATGTGTATGAGAAGTGATATTGCCGCATGTCTCACCGGAAGTCTCATCCTGTCCATTCCCTGTAACGCCGCATTGGTTACCGTAGACAATGCATAAAACAATACCGCAACCGAACCATACATTAACATCCTGCCTGATATAACCGTATCCGTTGTAGGAAACAGAAGTTTCATAATCATTCCTGAAAGTGCTGAAATTCCGAATGCACAAGGGAAAGCTATTATCATATTAAACTTAACGGATGTCTTAAGCCTTGCCCTGAACTCTACAAAGTTCTTAAGTGTATACAACGAAACCAATGAAGGAATCATTGATGAAGCAAGAGCTGAAGATATAGCATTGGGAACATTTACCATAAGTCTGTACTTGGAGCTGTATATACCGTAAAGTGCTGTCGAATCACTGCCCTTATACAGATTACCGAACATAAAACCGTCAACTACGCCTATGGACTGGTATACCGTCTGGCTGAGTATTACGGGAACTATGGTAGCAACAATAAGTTTAAGCACTTCCTCATTGGAAACCGTTACACCCACTTTATCATGGCTCAGGTGCTTTTTCATTCTTGGTTTATATATAACGAACAGGAATATAAGGAACATAAGGCTTGATAACGCGCCAAATAATGTTCCTATTGTACCGCCTGCTGCACCATATCTTGCTTTATCAAATTCATTTGCTGCAAATCTGACAAGTATTACTGCTGCCACAATGCTTACAATGGCATTGATAATCTGCTCTGCAAGTTGTGAAACTGCAGTAGGCATCATTGTATTCCTGCTCTGAAAAAATCCTCTTATCGTTCCCGCTAACGCTACGACAAAAACAGTAGGTGCAAGAACTTTTAAAGGCAGTGCCAGTCCTTCATGGCCCGACAGTCTTTCTATGGTTCCTGCTCCGAAGAAAAGAATAAGAGCCATTACCATACCTGACACAGCAGCAAAAATATATGCAAATTTATAAATTTTATCTGCGTTTTTGTACTCTTTTTTCGCAAAACGGGCAGACAGCAATTTAGAAACGGCTAATGGCATGCTGTAAGATGAAAGAATAAGTGCAATCGAATATATTTCAAATGCGAAACTGTATAATCCGTTTCCTTTATCACCTATAACAGCTGCCATCGGACTTCTGTAAAGCATGCCAATAATTCTTGATATTACAGAAGCCGCTGCAAGAATTGTGCCCTGTTTAATTATGTGCTTTCCTGATGTCTTGTCGTCCAATTTTTTCTCCTAACGTTACAAATATATTTATCAGATTTTTTCTTTGCTTTTCGCTAATTCAAATTCTTTCACTATATCTTCTGAAGGTTTCTTTGTAAGAAGACTTACAACAATAATAAGTATGGAAGACACTAAAAATGCCGGAAGGAGTTCATAAATCGCAAACACTCCTCCAAAACCTGCTATTACATACTTCCAGATAAATACCATGGCACCACCTGAAACCATACCTGCAAGAGCACCCCACAATGTTGTTCTCTTCCAGAATAAAGAAAACAGTACAACAGGTCCGAACGCAGCACCAAAGCCTGCCCATGCAAAGCTGACTATCTCAAATACGGAGCTTTCAGGATTTCTTGCAATAAATATGGCTACAACCGCAATTAAAACAACCGATATCCTTGCAATTATTACCGGCATTTTTTTGCCCATCTTAATATGGAACAGTCCCGAAAAAATATTATGTGACACACTTGAGGATGCCGCAAGGAGCTGTGAATCAGCAGTTGACATTGTTGAAGCAAGTATACCTGCAAGGATAAGACCTCCCACAAGTGCAGGAAGTATACCATGGTTACTTATAGCTTTTGCTATATGAACAATGATTCTCTCTGCTTCGCTGTTATTGGCATATGCAGGTATAATTCCTCTCTCACTGACTGAAACACCCATTACACCGATAAATACTGCAATTGCAAGGGAAATAACAACCCATATTGAAGCCACTCTTCTTGATACTTTAAGTTTATCCTCGTCTTTGATTGCCATAAATCTTAATAGAATGTGAGGCATACCAAAATATCCCAATCCCCAGGCAAGTGTTGAAACAATGCTTAAAGCACTGAAATTATCCGGCTTGGCTGTTCCGTTATATGAATGGAACATATCAAGAAATCCCGGAAGGTTCTTTGCATTATCAATAACAGGTTCAAATCCTCCCGCATGGATTACTCCATATGAAAGAACAATTACAAGTGCTATTGTCATTATAACGCTCTGGATAAAGTCAGAAGTACTGGCAGCCAGAAATCCGCCTAATGTAGTATATATGACAATTACCGCTGCGCTTATTACCATGGCTGTAAAATAATCTGCATTGAATATTGTACCGAAGAGTTTACCGCATGCCGCAAATCCCGATGCAGTATAAGGAACAAAAAATATTATAATTACTACAGCTGAGATTCCCATAAGGATATTGTATTTATCATGATATCTTCTCGAAAAGAAATCAGGTATTGTTATTGCCTCCGTTACCTGTGAATATCTCCTGAGTCTCTTTGCTACCACAAGCCAGTTGACATATGTACCAATGGCTAATCCGATAGCTGTCCATAAAGGACTTGCAATACCGGTAGCATAAGCTAGTCCCGGAAGCCCCATCAAAAGCCAGCTGCTCATATCCGAAGCCTCGGCACTCATTGCCGTAACAAGAGGTCCTAATTTTCTTCCTCCGAGATAATACTCATCTACCGAGTTACTTTCTTTTGAATATTTGAATCCGATTAAAACAACAAATATAAGATATACAGTTATTGAAATCAGAATACAAATATTCGATGTTGACATTGCTAAAATCATTTTTCTTCTCCTATTCTTAGTAAGTCTCCGAACTTGTATATGATGTCATCGTATTTTTTAACATCACCAAATCCGTATTCAGCATATATAAAATCTGCGCCGGCTTTTCCGGCTGCGATTCTGTCATTATCAATGTCTCCCACATAAACGGGATTCTTAAGATTATTTCTTTTAATTATAAGCGCAATATTGTCCCATTTAGGAAGGTCATTATTGCCGAAACATTCTATATCTTCAATATAATCGTTAATCTTGTAATATTCAAGAAAAGCTTCTATATATCCTGACTGACAATTACTCACTATAAAAAGCCTGTAGCCTTTTTTCTTAAGTTCTTTAATGGTAGATATTACATCAGGGTAAAGTATAGCGCCTTTTTTCCGCAGATATTCATTTTCCCTTTCGTACATCTTATCAAATATATGTTTTGTCTCGGAATACTTTTTGTCAGGGAAAATACCTTCCGCTATTGCATCCATCGTAAGTCCCATATAGCCTGTAAGTTCAGAAACCGTAATCACACGGTCTATGCCCTGTGCTTTAAGCTCATCATTCCATGCTTTTACAATCGTTTCCCTGGAATCCCATATTGTTCCGTCCATATCAAAAATTATTCCATCATACATTTCTTTTACCCTATATGCTTTCTTATAAAATCTAACACAATCTTTCTTGTTTCTTCAAGTGCATTGGCGGTCTCAAATCTTCTTTCGGGATGCCACTGTAAGGCAAGTATCTTCATTGCCTCTGATTCGTAAGCTTCCACAACATCATTTTCCTTATCTACGGCAACCGGTGTAAAACATGGTGCCAGATTATCCGTAAAAATGCAATCCTTGTGATAGTTGTTTACATAAATCTCTCTATTTTCCTTGACAAGAAATACTTTATGGTCCTCACCACGAGGTCTCTTTACCTTTAATTTAGGGTGATAATGAAGCTTGCCTCCAAATAATACATTAATATACTGCATACCTCTGCAGGTTGCAATAATAGGAATCCCATGTGATATGCAATATCTTATTAATTTCTCTTCCATCGCATCTCTGTGAGGCTGTAATTCATCATCATGTTTTTTGTCATAGTACCTTGAATCAAGGGAACCTCCACCTACAACTATAAGCAGATCTACTTTTTCGTCAAAAAGCCTTTCAAAATTCTTGGTATGATTAGACACCGGAACAGGTATAAAACCTAACAGCTCATAAAATCTTACATAAGCCGATTCAAGTATATCAGTGGGGTCGCCATATTGGTTGACACCTTCACGCTGTGTAATAAGAGCACGAAGGTTTTTGTACTGGATACCCTCTTCTATCTTGCCGTTACGACAATCCATATCAAGATATGATGTTGAAGTAACGTAATCATATATCTTTTCACCACATCCGATTGCTGCGGGGATTTCAAATTCCGCACATCTTATCGCCATATGGGATGCAACACCGCCATACTTTGTTATAAAACCTTTGATTCCCTTGGTAAAAATCCATTCGTAACCGGGATCGGCTTTAGGTATTGCAACTATTTTGTCCCTGATGTCTGCATCCGGCTCATCTTCAAGAACGATAACCTCACCTTCAATATGTCTGGCTGTTATAAAGTTAGGTCTTGCCTCTGCAACCGGTATAAAATCTATATCTCTTTCATCTGTAATTACTGCAGGCATAATAATATTACGGTTAAAACTGTTTTCCTGCCGCCTGCCGTTAATTCTGTTTATCAGTTCCTGCCTGAGCGAAGCAGGATCAGCAGTACTGACGCATTCCATAATATCATCTACATTGAGCCATGACAAGTCTCTTCTTTTTATATCAATGTCATTTCCTATGTTGATTAACAGTTCAAGCACAAGACTTAATGACCTTGTAAATTCAAATTTGAAATATTCCCTCTGTTTAATTGCACTTTTCAGAAATTCGATAAATTCCTCAGGTGTAACATTAAATCCAACTTCATCTATGGCTTTTTTTAGTTTCTCACGGTCTAAAGTTTTTATACCATTATTTTTTAACTGGTCCTTGCGTCTGTTGGAAACAGGTCTGAAATTCATCTTATCATATCTGTCCGTCCTTATATCGTAGGTTCCGCTTCTTAAATGTCCGTATTTTTTATTAAAATCCTCCATTGACATTTTACCTACAGAGTATCTTTCAAAGTCATTGTCAAACTCGGAGGATATTGTATTAATGGATTTTGTAAAATTATCCATCTCTTCGTCCGTAAAATATCCTGCAAAAACAAGTGTCCTGCAAAAAGCCCTTGCCATAAATGCCAGTCTTGCCTGTCTCGTAAACTGTGGAGTTCCATATCTTGTTATTGCGTCAAGGAGTATCATTATGGAGCGGAACATTTCTTTTGTGGAAAGTCCGCCTGCATCAAGAGCTTCCTCAATCGGCTGTCTGATATTATCCATTAATTTAAGAGATAAAAGATCTTTATCCGTAAGTTCTTTAAAGCCGGTAAGACAATCATTTGTGAGTGTAAAAAGTGCTTTTAAAAAGGTATCTCTTTCCTCTTTTGAAAACCCATTTTCTAACAGCTCGCGGCTGTTTTTTTCGGTGCAGAAATCGTATGTAGTATATGCGATTTCAAATTCAATTTTATCATGTGCCGTCAGGTCTTTTTTTAATTTATTACAGTAAAAGTCAACGAGCTTTAATGCAAGTTTCTCGTCCAGACTTTGTGGCAGCAGGCTGTAAAAAGAATATTCCACGCTTATATATGGTTTATTTCCTAATTTGAACATAAGTTTATTGGGAAGTCTCCTGTAGCCAATCTCGGCAATTCCCTGATTCCACGCATGTTTAAGAAGTATTTCTTCATAAAGTGAATACTCAAGGCTTCTTGGGTTGCTGCCTATTATTTCTGAAGGATTCCAGAATGCCATATCAGAAAACATCATCGTTCTGCCGTTAAGTGCACTTTTGTTATTATTGTACTGTTCTTTTATGCCTTTAATCCTTGAAAAAAAATCACCGTCATCCATTTTCTGGACCTGTTTATAACTGGCAACAAGAGGTCTGACCTGGAAAATAATGATTTCGCCCTTTTCATTTATGGCAAATTCTATATCAAGTGCCATACCATTAAGGAATAATTCTATTTCCTGTACCGCATCGATTAATTTTCCCCAGGGTTCGTCAATTTCACTGATTGAAGCATTTTTTACAATCCAGAGGGTCTTGCCACCGCTGCCGCTTGTAACTGAATCGGTAGAACCCTGGTCATCGTAATTTATAAGATAATAAGGCCTGTTTCCCTGTATGTCTCTTGTAAAGATGACTCCGCTGAATTTTACGTTCTGTGCCTGCCTCTGGACAAGAATCTGCTCATGGTCAAGAATCTCTATATCTTTCTGATAACTTGCAATAACCTTCTCAATGGCGGAATTTACCTGCTCACTGTCACCGGAATCGATTCCAAGTATGCTTTCATAATGGCCTGCATTGGAAGTCTTAAAACTGTCCTCTTTTGAGGAAGAGCTTCTCACAATTATCTGCTCTCCACCGTATGTCTCCGTTATGTCACGAAGAACATTTTCCCTGTTGTTCTCAAATTCTGCCACAGGAAGAATATACATTTTTTCTATTTTGGATTTTTTGATAACTTTACTCAAGGCATATAAAGTATTTGCCTTTGTTGACACAATCTGCTGTCCGTAACCGTTGTTCATAATATCGCCCCATTTCCGCTTATAATTGTACCAAATACATATTATTACAAGCAAGAAAAAAGAGCTTCCCGAAGGAAACTCTTAATAAAATTAAGTCATCATTCAAATAATACACCGACACCGATAAGTCCGGGGCCTGTATGGATTGCCATTGTTGCGGTAATCTGCTTATCAACCACAACTTCACACTGTGGAAACATTTCTTTTATCCGCGCTCTTATAACGTCAAGATATCTTGTACCATCGCCATTCATAATTGCAAGATACGCTTTTTTGTCCCCGATGTAATCTTTCAGGCTGTCCATAAGCTTTTCCAATCCTTTATGCTGTCCTCTTATCTTGCTTACGGTATAATAAGTACCCTTTTCATTACATGAAATAATAGGCTTAAGGTTAAGTGCCTTTCCCACAATTGCCACTGCCGGGCTTATTCTTCCGCCTTTTCTGAGATAATCAAGGGTATCCATATAGAAAAATACTTTTGAATCATTTATCTTATCATTAAGTCCATGTTTTACCGCTTCAAAAGTCCAGCCCTCGCTGAGTTTCTTAGCCGCCCACATTGCAAGAAGTCCCGCACCGATTGAAATATTTTTGGTATCAAAAGCAAAAGTCTCTATGTCTTCCTCTTCAAATGCCATCGCAACCGCATTGTAGGTTCCGCTTAATCCGCTTGAAATAGTAATTCCGATTATTTTTTCATAACCCTCGGACTTGATTTCATTAACAAGTTCGCTTACCTCATACATATTGGGAGTTGAGGTTGTCGGTATTTCCTGCGGAAATCTTCTGTATACCTCAAGCGGGTCAATATCCAGACCATCCGAATACATCCTGTCGCCGTAAAGCACTTTAAGTCTTAATACCTTAATATCATACTGTTCAATAAATTCCTGACTGATATCGCATCCTGAATCCACCATAATTGCTGTTTTAGCACTATTCATAATTTACTCCTTCCTACCTGAATTATCCTGTAGAAGCATAACCAGATTCTTGGCACAAAACGTTCTCTTTTTGGAGAACTGTCTGCAAAGTCTGTCAAAATTTTCTTCGGAATGTTCAACTTCCCTGGAATAAAGATGTGCAATCTCTACAATATCATCAAATTCCAGTTTTCTCCCATTATTGCACCAGTATGCCATATTGCACTGATGAATAACAAGAACACCGACTATTCCCATTTTGACTTTCGTTAATATATCTCTGTCAAATACAGCTTTCATAAAATACCTGAAAATAAAATAATCAATTAAATTCTCATATTCGTATTCACTGTCTTTGTTATACCTTTTAAATTCATCTCTTATCCTGCCGTAACTGTCATTAAGCGTATAATCATATACTTTATAAATAAGTTCCGGCCACTCTGCTTTGATTATCACCTGTTTAAGATAGCAGTAAAAGATATTTTTGTAAATATCCACCGTATCTTTTTCCTTGTACCTTTCCCTGCCTGTTGCTGCTAAAATATCATTGATATATTCTTCTGAATATCTTGAAATAACATTATCTATTCCTGACTTTTTCTTAATGTTCTTCTGCAAATCCGTAGCGTAGTACGCAAGCACCGATATTCTTTGAAAAATATCTGCTGACGAATTATCATGAATAATTTCAAAGGCTTTGGTTCTTGCCCTCATAAGTGCCATAAATAATTCACCGTCTATGTTGTTAAGCGACGGGAAGGCTTCCTTGTCCTCCCATTCCTTAAAGCCGAAATTCTGTCTTTTTCTAAGAACTATCCCGGCTGCGGTTATACAGGATATTGCAATACCTGTTTCCCTGAGGCTCCCGTACTCGGTAGTATATCTGGGATACTTGTCACAGGTAACGCACAGCGCATCTTCGCCAAGTGCCGTATATAAATCACAGAACATATTGTCATTAAGGAAGGGACATCTGCCATCTTCACGAATTCTGAACTGTCCTTCTTCTCCGTGCTTTCCTTCAATCATTACAGAATGAAGTCTGTCACCGAATTCACCCTTAATTGTCTTATAATAGGCAAAAGATTCATCATCCACATCTACCTGCCAGCCTGCGCAGCACGTATCTGTGCATTTATCTGCTATGCACTTAAATTCATCATAATAATCAGGAACTCTTATTTTCATAATATCCTCTTTTCATTATAAGCCTTTTCTCTACAATTTGCCAACAATATTCAAAATATCTTCATTTAACATACGGATTCTTTCCATATCGGCGGCAATATTTTTTTCGGTTTTTCCCACATTAAGAAATACTTTAGCCATATCGGAATACGCCTTTTTCTTATTCTCGGATTCCGCAAAAAATTCCTTTGCATTGGATGCCAGATGATTAACTAATTTCTGCGTTATTTCAATATTTTCATAAAGCTCGCTAAATTTATCCGTCACACAGTTGTTACCGGCACTAAGATTCTCTACTGCCTTGTCTAAGGTATTTCTCTTTTCTTCAAGGTTTCTGAATCTGCTGTCAATTATTCTAACAGTTTCCGAAAGTTCTTCAATGCCTGAATCAGTTTCATTTAAAAGTGCGGTTCCATTATCGGCTGACTGCCTGATTTCATCTGCCGCAACCTTAAATCCTCTGCCTGACTCTCCCGCTCTCTGACATTCCATTGATGCTTTAAAAGTAATGGTATTGATATTATTAATACTGTCCCGGAGCTTTATAATGGTTATTTTTACAGCATTTAAAGTGCGGTAAAAATCATTGATATATACATCCATGTCCGTATATTCATCATTTACAAGCAAGGCTTCGTGGGATGCCTCTTTTATTTTGTCCCCGGAACCTGATAAAAGCTTCACAGCTTCACCTGTGATTTCATTCATCTGTTTAATAGAACCTGAAGCCTTTGCAAGAATGGTTAATACTTTATCCGTTATTTCTTTATCACCTGAAACTTTAAGTGCAGCCTTGGAGCCTCCCGATGCTTTTAACATATCGTAATTATCTTTGCACTCACGCTCTGATGCGGCTATTAACCTGTTAATTTCATCTGTGCATGAAGTTATTTTATTCTTTGCTTTGATTGTCTCCGATGCGGACTCGTTATTATTTTTATAAAAAGTCCGCAGCTGCTTTTTGTAATGGCAAAGTCTTACCGTAAGCAATATAATGCCCAGTGCAAGAATCCCTGATATTACCGCCAATATAATCTCTGACTGCAATTTCATTTCCTCCCTTGTAATTATGTGAAAATTATATTGACCTTTTCTCCTCCTGTCAACATAAAGAAAATAAAGAGCAGGCCCCCACAAGGACTATGTACCAAGTGAGGACCCGTCGCAGATAAAAGATTAAATTGTAAAATCTACATGCTGTATTGTGCCTGCATTTCCGTTTTCGTAGAGAAAAATACCTGTCTTTTGTATAACAGCCATTGTATCGTTAAAATTATCAGTGTTGCTGAAAGCGGTTGAAATGCTTGAAAGATTGATTGCTCCGACCCCTGCATCCTTAAGGGAAATAAGCTCATCCTCTCCTTTTTCGTTCTTCGTCCAGATTCTAAGTTGTGAGAATATCCCGTCATCCTCGTCAATCCAGCCGTTACCGTCTTCATCATATTCTGCAAGGTCTGCAAAACCGTCACCGCTCTTTGTTCCGAAAAGCTCTGTTCCGTCATTGATAATGCCGTCGCCGTTTTTATCAAGGGCAAGGAAGCCGCTGCCTTTTCCAAGAGAAGAAATTTCCTCCTCTTTGCCGTCGCAGTCCAAATCAAACATAAACTTCTGGTCCGTGATGTCGGCTGTATTGCCCTCAAAATTAAATACAAGAGGGTCGCACAGTACATAAGTGCTTTCGGAATAAGCTTCATAAGATGCCTGAAAACTTCTTGACATCTCAAAACTTACGTTAAAGTTAATCTCTCTTCCGTCTTTTGTTATTACTTTTCCTTCGGATACAAATGCCGTATTCTCTTCCTCTTTATAGAAACCGGATTCAACGGTCTGTCTTATGTATGTGGTGCTTCCGCCGGACTGCTGTAACGGAGCATATGTAAGCTCTGTGCCGCCTCCGTTTCTTCTTGCAAATGCGTTAATTATGTTTTCAAGTAATGCCATTCTGAGTTCCCTTATGGACTTAAGGCTTTTGTAGCCCTCGCTTGTAACTATCGTGCCTCTCGTCCGGGAGGTTTTGTCCGTAAGGTCTTTCATATTTTTCTGTTCCGCAGCGTCCTTTATCTGGTCGAACAGACTTTTTTCTTTGCCTTCAGGGTCAACAGATACCCTTTCATTAATTAATCCATTATATTCCGCATACTGGATGGATTTATATTCGGAATACTTTCTTTGTGATGTCATTGCTATTGTACTTCCGCCAATTCTCATTTTTCCTCCTGTCCATCTTAAAAGATGTCTTATACTGACCGGATACAACACAAATGCCACAGGTTTATCAACTACTTTTATTATCGTCAGTTCATTGAATTTTATTAACTGTTGGATTATACTAATTACTAACGATATAAAGGAATGGTATTTTTATGAACAAAAAAGAAATTGCAGAAATCAAGAAACTTTTTACAAATGACAAATGCTGTATATCCAAAATATGCGGCTGCTACGTTGACGGCAATAAGAACAAAATAACCACATTCAGACATGCTTTTTTATCTCTCCCCCAGGAAGAAATTTTTAAATATTTTACTATTTTCAGAAGTTCACTTTCAGGAACTATCGGCAAGAATCTTTTAAATATGGAATTTCCTATGGAGACAGAAGAGGAGGGCGGAAGCCAGGATTTTCTTATGAAGCTTCGTTCAAGCCATCTTGATGACGATGAACTGCTTGAAATCTTTTACAATAAGGTAATCGATAATTACAACTATGGTGAAAATTATCTTATTCTCCTTATAGACGCCAATTATGACGTTCCGGGCAAGGCCTCAGATGAGTTTGATATGGATGATGCGTCGGAATATGTATACGAGCACATCTTATGCAATATATGTCCCGTAAAGCTTTCGGAAGAGGGGCTCTGCTACAATGCTGCTACCAATTCTTTTGAAAACAGGATAAGGGACTGGCTTGTTGAGAAACCTCTCCACGGTTTTCTTTTTCCTGCTTTTAATGACAGAAATACGGACATACATAATATTTTATATTTCAGCAAAAAAAGTGAAGAAGTACAGGCTGATTTTATAGATGGCGTGCTTGGCTGTGTCACACCTATGACTTATATGGTACAGAAAGAAACTTTTTCTGAAATCATAACTGAATCCCTCGGTGAGGAATGTACCTTTGAGACCGTTAAATCTGTCCATGAAAGCATGAATAATTACATTGAAGAACATAAAGAACAGGTTGAGCCTGTTGTTTTTGAAAAGAACGATATTAAAAAAATGCTTGAATCCACAGGGGTAAGCAATGAGCAGATAAGCTCTTTTGAAGAACATTATGATGATGTTGCCGGCAGCAGAACCGAATTTAACGCTGCCAACGTTGTGAATGCAAGAAGTTTTGAAGTAAAGACAAAGGATGTTGTAATCAAGGTTGCACCTGATCGTACCGACCTTATTGAAACCAAAGAGGTGGACGGCAAATTATGTCTTGTCATTGAAATAAGTGATCAGGTTGAAGTAAACGGAATTACAGTCAAACCGCTGTAATTCCTACTTCATGATAACGTTAATTGTGGTGCCTGTATTTTCATCACTTATTACTTCTATATTGAAATTGTGCTGTTCAATAATATGCTTTACAATAGCAAGCCCAAGACCGGTTCCGCCGGTCTTTTTTGAACGGCTCTTATCTACTCTGTAAAAACGTTCAAATATCCGTTTCTGGTTTTCTTTGGATATTCCTATACCGTTATCCCTGACTGACAGTATTTTACCCTCAGGAGTGTTTTTTACCGTAACCCATACCTCTCCGCCTGCTTTATTATAACGTATGGCATTATCGCACAGGTTATATACAACTTCTTCCAATTTATTTTTATTACCTCTGACAATTGTCCTTTCTCCGTCAAAATGAAGTGTTACCTGATTTTCTTTGGCGTGAAAGTCTAACATTGATACACAATTTCCGGCTATCTCCGAAATATCAACGTCCTCATATTCAAGCGGTGCTCCTCTGTCAAGTTCTGACAAATTGATTATATCATTAATCAGGGTAAGAAGCCTGTTGGCATTTGTATATATCTCGTTGGCAAATCTACCGATATCTTCGCTTCCGGCCATTCCGTTCTTAATAAGTTCCGAATATCCCGATATGGCTGTGAGAGGAGTCTTAAGCTCATGTGATACGTTGGCAGTAAATTCCTGTCTCATTATGGCATTTTTAATTATGTCATCATGCTGTTTCTTTATGGTTGTCACAAATGGCTGCATCTCTTTATATACCGTGACTTTGTCAAGGTTATCAAGATTATTCGCCACCTGTTCAATCGGTGCAATAAAACTTCGCGTCAGAAAATGATTAGATACAACACTAATAATCACAACAATGGCAACTATCGAAATAAACGCCGGCAAAGCGGATAAAAATATATGCCATATACTTGATGCTTCCCTTGCGACACGAACAACACAGTCATCACTGATTTTTAAGGCAAAATAAAAGTTGCTTTTTCCTACGGTGTCTGATTTTCTTATGGTGCTGCCTTCTCCGGCACTGAAAGCCTCCTTAATCTCAGGTCTGTTTCCATGGTTCTCCAGAGATGATGCATCCGTAACATTATCAAAAACAACTGTTCCGTCGCTTCTCACAACAGTAATCCTTGTCTGTGCAAGTTTGTCATAATCGAACTCCTGTATGCCGTATTCCGGTCCGGATATATTTTTAATTGTGTACGCAGTTGTTTTTAAATTTTCCATTATTTCTCTTTTAAATGTATTATAAAAGATACATATTGCCGCTGCTGCAGTAACAATAATGGCAATGCTGACTACAATTAAGAATTGAACATTAATTCTCTTTTTCATTCTTTTCATTATCCTATTTCATATCCTACATTCCGTATAGTCTTAATAATTGCTCCACCATCTCCAAGCTTCTGTCTGAGAGTCTTGATGTGCATATCAAGCGTTCTTGATTCCCCTTCAAATTCGGTACCCCATACTCTGTCCATAATCACTTCTCTTCTAAGCACGATTCCCGAATTCTGAAGCAGAAGTTTTAGAAGTTCAAATTCCTTATAGGTCAGTTCTACAGCATCATTGTTCACATAGACAGCTCTTTTTTCCACATCCATAACAACGCTTTCATAGGACAGTACCTTTTCTTCTTCAAGATTAAGGGTTCTTCTTAAAAGAGCTTTAACTCTTGAAATAAGTTCCATTATGCCAAAGGGTTTGGATATATAATCATCTGCCCCAAGGTCAAGGCCCTTTACCTTGTCTATTTCGGTTGTTTTGGCCGTAACCATAATTACAGGTATTTTTTTATAATCGGGAGTATTTTTCATTTTTTTTAATATTTCAAGTCCATCCATATCCGGAAGCATAATATCAAGGAGCACTATGTCCGGCTTTTTGTTCTGAAGATGTTTAAAAAAGATTTTTCCCGTTTCAAAAACTTCTGTAATATATCCACTGTTCTTTAATGCAAAACTTTCGATTTCACTGATATTATTGTCATCTTCCACAATATATACTAACGGTGTTTTCATGTATCATGCCTCCTTCTTATACTTAGGCAGCTTGTACTCTTCTAAAAACTCATTATACCTTGCTTTATAGTTTTCGTCATCCTTTTTCATTCTTCCGAGGTAGTCATGTGACTCAAATTCATCCGAATCTATCTGTAATTCACAGGCCGCAATGTTGGAACAATGATCAGCAACCCTTTCAAAATTGTTGGTTATATCCGATAATATAAAACCAAGTTCGATTGTACACTGTCCGGTTCTTAATCGCTTTATATGACGGTTCTTAAGTTTTTCATTAACTACATCAATAACTTCTTCAAGCGGCTCTACAAGGAGTGCTTCTTTTTTGTCATCATTTATATAACTGAATATTGCAAGATCAACTATACGGCTTATTGCATCTGTGAGTACATTTAATTCTGCCTTTGCTTCATCCGAGAACTTTATTTTCTTACCGTGCATCTCTGAAGCCGCCTCTTTTATGTTAAGTGCATGGTCGGATATTCTTTCTAAGTCGCCAATTGAGTGCAGCATTTTGGAAAGCAGTCTTGAATCATGTTCACTAAGACTCTTTGCACTTAATTTAACAAGGTAATCTCCCAGTTCATCTTCATAAACATCAACAAGTTTTTCAAGTTCTGCCACCTTTGATGCTTTCTTTTCATCATATTTATCCAGAAGCTCAATTGCTTCCATAATTGACATCCGGACTACTTTTGCCATATTAATTGTGGTTGTCTTACTCAGTTCAACTGCAAAAGCAGGTCTTTCAAGAAATCTTGCATCCAATAATTTCATCTCTGAATTTTTAGGCTTAGCCTTTTCTTTTTTATCTCTTACGGTAATACTTGCAAGTCTTTCAAGTCCCTTAGAGAAAGGCAAAAGTACGATTGTTGCAAGGACGTTAAAACTTGTATGGATAATTGCTATTCCAAGCTGGTTAGCAGATTGTTCAAGGAATCCAAAATGTACAAATGCATTGATTCCGTAGAAAACACACATAAATATAACCGTTCCTATGAGATTAAAATATAAGTGTACAAAAGCAGCTCTTTTGGCATTTTTATTTGCTCCAACTGCTGAAATTATGGCTGTTACACATGTACCTATGTTCTGTCCCAATATGATAGGCAGTGCACTGCTGAATGTAATCGCACCTGTTGAACACAATGCCTGTAAAATACCGATTGATGCAGATGAGCTCTGGATTGCAGCCGTAAGTACCGCACCTGCGATAAGTCCAAGTATAGGATTTTTAAACATGGTAAAAAGATGTATAAATCCTTGATTATTCTCAAGTCCCGCTACGGCACCACTCATAGTCTCCATACCGAACATAAGAATTGCAAAACTTATAAGAATTGTACCAACATCTTTTTTCTTGTCTTTTTTACTGAATAAAATAAGTATTACGCCGACAAGGGCAAGGATTGGAGAAAAAGATGATGGTTTCAACATCTGCACAAAAAAGTTACCACTGCTGATTCCCGACAGGCTTAGTATCCATGTAGTCGCCGTAGTACCTATATTGGCACCAAAAATAACACCGACTGCCTGACTTAATTTCATAATACCGGAATTAACAAAACCTACCACCATTACGGTTGTTGCCGACGAACTCTGGATTACGGCTGTTACACCGGCACCGAGAAGCACGGCCTTTATCTTATTGGCTGTAAGTCTTTCAAGTATGTTTTCTAACTTTCCTCCGGATAATTTGGCAAGCCCGTCTCCCAAGGAATTCATACCAAAAAGGAAAAGCGCAAGTCCTCCTAACATTGTCAACGCATCAAAAAAACTCATTTTACATAACCTCTTTTTATTTTCTTAATTTCTTTTTATCATTACTATGTAAAATTTGCTTTGAGGCTATGTAAAATTTATGTAAAATTATTGGACTACGTTAATATCACCCTGTACGGAGTAAATTGCCCACTCCGCAATATTGGTTGCATGGTCGCCGATTCTTTCAAAATATTTTCCAATCATTAGCAGGTCTGTAGCTTCTCCACCCTTGTTAGGATTGCTGCTTATAATAGAAATTACATTATCTTTTACATTAAGGAAAAGTTCATCTACAATATCATCATCGTTAATAACTTCTTTGGCTTTCTCCACATTGCCTTCTGAAAATGCTTCAAGACTTCTTATTACCATTTCCGTTGTCTTTACTGCCATACGTTTCAGAATGTCAAGGTCAGAAGTATATTCCATCCGGGATAAAAGAATTGTTATCTCTGAAATATCTGCAGCATGGTCGCCGATTCTTTCAAGGTCTGTAACCATTTTAAGTGCTGATGATATATGACGCAGGTCACTTGCCACAGGCTGTTGTGTAAGCAGAAGCTTCATACAAAGGCTTTCAATATCCTTTTTTGCCTGGTCGATTTTATCATCTTCTTCAATTGCTTTTTTTGCTTCTTCCACATTGGAATTAATAAGTGCGTTTATAGCTTTTTCTATGGATTTTTCTACCAGCGCGCCCATTGAAAAAAGTTTATCGTTTAATGTTTTTAATTCCTGATCAAATAATTTTCTCATCATCCAAACCTTCCTGATATATAATCCTCTGTTCTCTTATCTTTTGGCATTGAAAACATTGCTTCCGTATTGTTATGTTCAATTATTTCTCCCAAAAGGAAAAATACCGTTTCATCCGCAACACGGGTTGCCTGCTGCATATTATGCGTAACCATTACAATGGTATACTGTTTTTTCAGCTCCATAACAAGGTCCTCAATCTTTGAAGTAGATATAGGATCGAGGGCTGACGTAGGTTCATCCATGAGTATAACCTCAGGTTTAACAGCCAGGGCTCTGGCTATGCATAGTCTCTGCTGCTGTCCTCCCGAAAGTCCGAGAGCTGATTTTTTTAACCGGTCTTTTACTTCATCCCAGATTGCCGCATTTTTTAATGACTGCTCTACAATTTCATCAAGGGCTGATTTTGACTTAATACCATGTGTTCTTGGTCCGAAAGCTATATTGTCATATATGCTCATTGGAAAAGGATTAGGTTTCTGAAACACCATCCCAACTCTTTTTCTAAGCTCACAAACATCCATTTTGCCATATATATCCACATCATCAAGAAGAACATCTCCGGTAATTTTACAATTATCCACCAAATCATTCATTCTGTTGAGAGTCTTAAGAAATGTTGATTTTCCGCAACCGCTCGGACCTATAAATGCAGTTACCATATTGGATTTAATTTCCATATTTATATCTTTAAGGGCGTGAAAATCTCCATAATAAAGGTCCAGCCCTTTTACATTAAATTTATAATCTGACATTACTGTCCTCCTGCTTTTTTACTGATTTGCTTTGCTGCTACGGATGATAATGTATTTATTATGAATACAAATATCAAAAGTATTACCGCTGTGGCAAAAGTCTGTTTTGTATGAAATCCTTCACTGGAAATTGTATACATATGTACTGCAAGGGTTCTTCCTGATGACATAAGTCCTTTGGAAAGTCCTCTTGTTGCTGTTCCCGACGTATATAAAAGTGCCGCTGTTTCTCCCACTATTCGTCCTATGGCAAGAATAATTCCGGAAAGGATACCCGGAACTGCTGCCGGAAGAACAACTTTAAATATGGTTCTTAATTTGCCGGTACCGAGGGCAAAGCTGCCTTCCCTGTATGAATCCGGTACAGCATCAAGTGCTTCTTTGGTTGTACTCAATATTGTAGGCAGTACCATAATTGCCGCTGTTGCCGCACCTGCCATAAGTGAATAATCCCATTTCAAAAATACAACGAAAAAAATCATGCCGAAAAGTCCGTATATGATTGAAGGTATTCCGCTTAGTGTTTCTGACATAAGTTCAATTACCCTGACAAAGAAATTTCTTTTTTTCGCATATTCCGATAAATATATCGCTGCACCTATTCCTAAAGGTATTGCTATTGCAAGGGATACCGCAGTAAGAATAAGTGTATTTATAAGAGAAGGTAAAAGTGATACATTCTCAGAATTATATTTTGTTGAAAAAATACCTTTTGAGGTAAATAATGCAGGCACGCCATTTACCAGGATATAAAACAGCACATATAAAAGTGCCACTACGGTAATTCCTGCCGCAAGGTACATAAGACCTCTTAACACAAGTGAACCGACATGATGCTCTCTTAATTGCTTTTCCATTATGCCTCCACCTGCTTTCTCTTTAATATGCTGATTATCATATTCAATATAAGTATAAATCCAAACAAAATTACACCTGTGGCAATTAATGCTTCTTTATGCAAATCGGTGGCATATCCCATTTCAAGCACAATATTGGATGTCAGTGTCCTGACACCATCAAATATGCTTTCCGGAAGTCTTGTCTGATTTCCGACAATCATCTTTACTGCCATTGTTTCTCCGATTGCCCTGCCCACACCAAGGGTAAGACTTGTTATTATTCCTGATTTTGCTGCAGGAACAATGGTCTTAAATACAGCTGTTTCTTTTGTTGCTCCAAGTGCCAGTGCCCCCTCCATATAGCTTTCGGGAACTGCTCTTATTGAGGCTTCCGATACTGATATAATTGTAGGAAGTATCATCATTCCAAGGACTATGGATGCTGCAAGAATGCTGAATCCGTTTCCGGTAAAATTATTTCTTATAAATGGAACAATTACCATCAATCCAAAATAACCATATATAATTGAAGGTATTCCGGCCAGAAGATTAACTACAGGCTTTAATATTTTATATAACCATGCAGGACAGAATTTTGCCATGAAGACTGCCATAAATATTCCAACAGGAACACCTATTATAAGTGCTCCTGCAGTAACATACAGACTTCCTATTATCATGACAAATATTCCGTAATAATCGCTGCCCGGTTTCCATATCTTACCTGATACAAATTTTGTAAAACCTATCTGATGTATAGCCGGTATTCCCCTTGCAAAAAGAAATATACATATTACAAGAACCGCTATTATTGAAATACTTGCAAGGAAGGCGAACACAGCCGCCATTCCTTTTTCCCTGATTTTTCTCATATAGATCTCCGTCTGTTATTTAACTTCTGACCAGCCAGTTACTGAACCTGTGTAGATATTTTTAATCTGTTCTGATGTAATTTCATTAACTGTGTTGTTCTTATTAACAACAATTGCAATACCGTCTTTTGCGATTACCACAGGTACAAGTCCTTTTTCTTTTTCACTGTCTTTTACTTCTCTTGAAGCCATACCGATATCATAAGAACCGCTTGTTGCATTTTCCATGCCTGTTGATGAATCTGTTACCTGAAGTTCTACCTTAACTTCGCTTACTTTTTCATAAGCTTCAACAAGTTTTTCCATTACAGGACCTACTGATGAAGAACCGCCGACTACAATGCTTCCTGTAACATCTGATGGCGTATAAGCCTCGCCTTCTGCTACTGCTATGTATCCATTGTCTTCTATAATCTTCTGACCTTCTGTACTAAGGATATAGCTTATAAAATCTGCTGCAGCTCCTTTAGCTTCTCCGTTTGTGGCAATATTAAAAGGTCTCTGTACTGAATATGTACCGTTTGCTACGTTTTCTGCTGTTGCTTCAACTCCGTCAACCTTAAGTGCTTTTACCGAATCGTTAAGAGAGCCGAGTGAGATATATCCAATTGCATTGGCGTCACCCGAAACTGCTGTAATAACTTCATTGGTTGAGTTAGAAATAACTGCTGAAGTTGTTGTCATATCTTCTTTCTTACCGTCTGCATTCTTCTGTTCTACACCTGTAATTTCTACAAAAGCGCCTCTTGTTCCGGAGCCTTCTTCTCTTGAAATTACTGTAATATTACCATTAACATCACCGTTTCCTGATGTTGTCCCTGATTTTCCGCATCCTACAAGCGATGCTGCAACCAAACCTGCAATTCCTGCTGCTAATACTGTTTTTTTCATTTTCATTTTCTCCTTTAAATATCTAAATATAATTTTATGCTACTGCATATTTTTCTATTGTGTTAATGAGCCTTTCGTCCTGTTTGTTAAGTATTCTTACTTCAATTGGTTTTGTAAGATCCAGACTAAGGATTCCCATCAGGGATTTTGCATCCACAATAAATCTTGATGACACCAGATCAATATCTGTTTCAAATTTGGACATTTCTCTGACAAAATCTTTAACTTTGTCAACCGAATCTAAAATAATGTTCATCTTATTCTCCTTTCTACCACAGAAACGATTGTCTCTGAAGGATTAAATTGTTTACCTCGTTTACAAGATATAGAATACTGTCCTTATGTAAAAATCGCATTGTTTATCATGAAAAAATTATGTAAAGTTTAAGAAAAAAAAAGAAAGACAGTTGAATACTTCTCAACTGTCTTTCTACTTCTTATTCTGCATTTGTCTTATGATATCTATTCCCTCCAGCACAAGAAAGGATAGAACTGCCGAAATGATAAATCCTAACCAACTTTTCATAGGCCGTCTCCTTCATATCTTATAATTTAATTATACAAGGAAGACTCATATTTTGTAAAGAAAAAACCTCTTTCAATTTTGAAAGAGGTTCTCCTATGTACGTTCAATTAAAAAAGATTAACTTTACCGATTGCCTTGTCGTTAATTACATAATAAACGGCATATTCTTCAGGTTTAACATAAAGATTAATTTCTTTAATTGCTGACTCCTTATGTCCTTCTGCCACATAAGCAGCTTTTACCTTATCGATAATATCTGCTTCTGTTACTTCATTGCCTGCGAACTGAACATACAAAGCAGTCTTAATTTCTGCCTTAGCTGCCTTAACAGGTGTTGCTTTCTTAGCAGGAGCTTTCTTAGCAGGTTCTTTCTTAGCAGGAGCTTTCTTAGCTTCTTCCTTAACTTCTGCCTTAACTTCTGCCTTTACTTCTTCTGCCTTAGGAACCGTTGTTTCTGTCTTAATTTCTGTCTTAACCTCTGCTTTAACAGGAGCTTTAACTTCTGTCTTAGCCGGTGCCTTAGTTACGTTTTTACCAGTTTCCTTAATTTCTGTTTTCTTTGTTACCATTGATTTTCCCTCCTATTTATAGTAACTTTCCAGTCACACAAAGAATATAGACCAAAATATAAAAATATGCAAGTCTTTTTCACAAATTCTGTCAAATCAGGTTAAAATATCTGCATGCATTCCATATTCCATCCTCCATAACTGTGGTTGTGATATAGTCTGCTTCTTTTTTTGCTTCTTCTGTTCCATTGCCCATTACTATGGCATGTCCCACTGTTTTAAGCATTGAAATATCATTGTTGCTGTCACCAAAAGCATAAGTATCGTTTATATCTATTCCAAGCATTTCACACACTTTTAATATGCCGGTTCCTTTGCTGAATCCCTTTGGAACCATTTCAACAACGTGTTCATTATGGAGAATAAATTCAAAATACTTTCCGAATTCTTCCTCGCATTAATCTACATTGTTACCTGTAACTGCACAGGAAAGTTTTGAAATATCATATTCTTTCTGCCCCTTTATGGGAATAAGGCGGCTGCCCAGTTCTTTTTTTAATTTGTTGCCGTACAAATCACCGGCAAAATCCTCATCATCCATATACAGATATTCTCTTCCTTCAAGTATAGGCCTGAAACCATATTTTCTGACTCCGTCTATTGTATATCTTACAAATTCGTCATCCAGTTTTTTATAAAATACCTGTTTGTTATCATATTCTATCATTGTACCGCACCCTGATATTATTCCGTCAAAACCAAGTGCAAGGAGAACTTCATTCCTGATATATGCCCTGCTGCGCCCGCTGCATATAAAAGTCAGATGTCCGTTGTCATGTAATTTTTTCATTGCTTCCACTGTACTTTCACAGATTCTGTTATGAAAATCCCATATAGTTCCGTCTATATCAAAAAATAATGCTTTTTTTCCCATTCTAAACTGCCTCTTTCAAAATAATAAAAATGCCTGCACAAATCATCATTATATTTACCGCAAGATTATATCCTCTTGTACTTTTTATTTTCCTGAAATTATCAAAAATTTTAAATAATATTCCTATAATAACGCATATAATGAAAGCTCCTGCAACTGTTCCCCCTAAAAGGACTGCATACCCACTGAATCCAAGTCCTGCTATGTCAAAATATACATACATAAAAAGTATAAGAAATATATTGGTAAATTCAGAAATACCTACCATTATTCCCGTCATAAAATTAACAAAGGAAGTTCCCGTATTATCTGTATCATAAGAGTTGTCTGACTTGATTATCCCGATTACATTGGTAACGATTAACAGTGCACTCATTATATATGTAAAAAAACTTCTTGCCTTTAACATGTATTTTCCCAAGAAAAATAAAACAATCATATCAATGATTGTCATAAAAGCAACTGCAAGCGACATGCCTATTCCGATTATCACACTTTGTCCAATTCCATTTTTTACACAGTTCTGCGATAACATCTCTGAATATGTGTCCCTTGGTATTCCTATTATTGTTCCGGTTATCATCCCGATTATAAATAATTCCATATTTTTCCTTAATTATTTAAGAAAAACCGGGGAAGCCCCGGTTTTTCTTGTTTTTGATTTATTTTCTGATACGGCTGTCATTACATGTAAAGTAGATTACCTGATATTCTTTAGATACTTCTTCAAGGAACTGTAATGCACCCTCTGTCTTATCCATATCAAGGTTGATGAATGGGTCATCAAAAATGATAAATGGCTTCTCTTCTTTGTACATTGCCGCTACAAGTGACATTCTCATACATATACCAATCATATCCTGATATCCGCTACTGAAGAAATGTACTTCTCTCTGCATTCCTTCTTCTTCAACCGTAAGATGTGTATTGGCATCAATATGATAACGATCTGCAGATTCATGTGTAAGAATATTATAGTACTTTGAAAATCCTGCCTTAATAGGTCCGATATATTTACCGATGATATTAGTTCTTGCAGTTTCAAGGAAATCTCTTGCCTTGCTGACAAGGTCGTATTTCTTGTTGTCTGCTTCATATTTTTCACTTAAATCTTTAAGGCTGTCTTCAGCATCATCAAATTCTTCTTTCTTAAGATATAAATCACTAACAACCTTAGTAATCTCATCCAGGAATTTATGTGTCTCATCTATCTGTTCTGCAATCTCAACAAGCTGTGCATGTAATGTTTCAAGTGATTCAAGTTTTTCAGGAAGCTGTGTATTCTTAATTACATTCATATCTTCAGCTGCTTCAAACTTCTTAACTTCTGCATCAGCATGTTCCCATTCCTGTAAACATATTCTGTACGCCTGAAGGTGGCTCTTCATATTAACAAGCTGTGTATAAAGATCGCTCTGCATCTTAATATTAAGTCTGTCAAAGAAATCCTGAATAACCTTAAGAACTTCGTTTCTTTCGTTCTCAAACTGTGCTAATGCCTGTTTCTTGGCAAACAGATATCTGTAAGTCTCTGAACCATACTGGAGATCATGAATAAGTTCAAGGTAATTATCTCCCTGTGAAGCTCCATAATACTTCGTAATAAACGCTTCAATCTTATTGCTTGATTCCTGAAGTTTCTCTATTGCATCATCATGTACAACTTCATCCTTCTTATCAACAAGTTCTTCATATTCCTTAAGCATATTCTTAAGTCCGAATATGTATTCTGTAACTCTCTCAGTATCAAAAGGCAGCTTATATTTGGTAAGGAATAACTGCATCTGTCCGTCAATTGCCTCAACGTAATCTTTATCCTTTTTGATTTCATCAAGAAGCTTATCAACTTCCGGATTAACATGTGAAGTATTGCTCTTTACATTTACAATACCAACTATTACTAAAATTACGCCTACAACAAATGCAAGAATACCACCGGCATTCATTGTTACTTTGGCACTTCCTGCTATTGACTTGCTGACCATTGGAAGAAGGAAAAGGATAAATCCTGCAAAGGCAAGTAACCCACCAATGAATATTGTAGGTGTTATCGATACTTTACTAGGTGCATTTCTTAATGCGTCAAGAGATGCTTCCTTGGCAGGAATTGCATTGGCTCTGGCATTTCTCTTATTCCATGTCTCAAGCCTTGAATCCAGTTCTACTTCCCTTGGAATATTGCCGCTGAATCTCGCTTCATATTCTTTGATCTTGGAATCATCCACAACCGGCTGCTGTGTCTTACTGTATTCCTGGGACATTCTGAAATAGTTAGCTGTCTCTTTAATTACGGCATCTACTTCCTCAGGAGCAGGTGGTGTATCTTTAAATTTAGAATCCCATGATTCAAGTTCATTCTGTTCCTCAGGTGTCAATGTATAATTGGCAACTGACTGGTTAAGTCCGGTAAGCTTTGAGCCAACCTCAATTATCTCATCAATTTCTGTCTCTTCAGGAATTGCACCCGGAAAATTCTTCTGTTCTTTATCAAGCGCTTCTCTTCGTATCTGTGCTTCATGAACAAGACCCTGGTATTTTTCCTGCTTGGTCTTGATCTCCATTAAGTGGCTCGTGGTCTCCTGTGATTCCTGCAATTCTTTCTGACGATCTTTAAGATTTTCAAAGTACTCTTCCTTTTCCTTCATTGTCTTAACATTGTCACTGATTGCTTCATCAATCTCTTTCTTATGTATAAGTGTATTCCTGAGTTCCGCAATGCTGTTGGAAAGGACATTAAGAGAACCATTCTTCTTATCAGGACTTAATTTATTTATTACGTCGATCATTGCCTGATTAGCCGAATCATAATTATTAATATCGTTAGTATTTTCAACAAGGTTACCTAACTTTGCATTAATACTGTCTGTTGAGCTTGTTGCACAATCACTCTGGGATATAAATACAGTTCTGTCAAAAGATTCCCTGTCTATCTTAAATAGCGCTTCTCCTACATTAGGAAGGAATGATGTATCTTCAAGATTAGTTCTTAAATTCCTTACACAGAACTTATCATCTTTTTCCCTGCTTCCGAAAATTCTTTCAATCTCGTAGGTCTCTCCATTGGATTCAAATACAAGCTTGCCTCCGTAAACACCGCCCTGCCAAGGTCTGAATCTTCTTCTTTCGTTCTCGAATTCGCTACGTGTACGTTCATTTTCAAAACCATACAGCATAATCTTGATGAATGCTGCCAGTGTTGATTTACCCCAGCCGTTACGCTCACAGAATGCGTTGCATCCATCCTTGAATTCATATATTCCTTTTCTAATTTTACCAAAGTTCTGAATTTCACAACGAATAAGTTTCATATGACTATATCTCCTCTCCTGTAAGTGCCTGAATACCATAACGGATAATCTTTGGCTTATCTTCCTCAGCAATATCCGGAGCTTTTAAGACATTTCTTACAAATTCGCCTTTAAGAGTCTCGTCAAACATAAATTCTTCATAATTAATTAATGTCTTCGTCTTATCTTCTACCTTGAACACATAGAAAGAATGTGCAAAATTCTTCTCAATTAAGTCTACGTTAATCTCCGTTTTAAGAGAAACCTCTCCCTTAATCACAATACGCACAAGGCTCTTGCCGCTAATCTTCATATCATCAAGTGCCTTTGTAATTTTCTGGATTACATCACTTGTGGTATAACATCCTGTAGCATCTATATCTACTGAATATATATTTCTCTCAGCTATATCAATTAATTTCCGACGGGATGTCATCTTCTTCTCATCCACATCAATGAGGACAAAACCATGTTCACCACATTCATCAAAGCCTCTGCCTTCAAGACATCCTGAATAACAATACACACCTCTGCTATCAAGCTGTTCCTCACTGTATGAGTGGTAATGTCCGAGTGCAAGGTAATCAATTGACTTATTCTTAAGCTTATCAAGTCCGATGCTCTCATAATCATCAACTGCTTTAGTCGGCATAGCCTTTCCGTGTAATACAACGATATTATACTTGTTAATATCAAGTGATAATGAATCATATACATCCTTATGATTCTTCTCCGAAAGTTCAACACCGCTTATAACTACTTTATCGGAACCCGCAACATTGTATCCGGTCCATTTTCTGTCGAATAATTTAAGATTAGCCGGAATCTCCTGCAAGTTAATAAGGAAATTATCAATGTCGTGATTTCCCTGAAGATAATAAAATTCTATCTTGGGATTATTCACAATCAGATCCCTTACATAATTTCTGGTTGTAACCGATATCATACTCGTGTCAAAAAGGTCTCCGGCAATGATAATTGCTGCCACATCATTCTTAGCAGCATATGTAACCATCTGTCCGAAAGTATTGAGTATCTCATTTCTGCGTTCTTTCGCCTGTTCCTTGGAAAGATGTCTTAACATCCTGGAATCCAAATGAACATCTGCACAATGTATTATCTTCATATTTTCTTCTCCTTAAAATATGTTTTCTTAAACTAAAACGTTTACAAATACTTATAGGTATAATAACACACTCTAAAAAAATTCTCAACGTTTTTAATTACTTAATTGCAATTTATCTTGTATGATGTTATATTACACTCTATACAATATAGAAAGAAGGAAATAATAATGAAATTAAAAAAATTAATAGCAGTTGGTCTTTCTGCCGTACTTGCTCTCTCAGTATTTACAGCATGTGGAAAGTCCGGAAATTCATCAGCTAAAAAAACAGCCAAGGTTATAGATATTAACCTTACGGAAGAAGAATATGCTTTTGGTGTTGATAAGGACCAGCCGGAACTTCTTGACCAGGTTAATGCTTTCATTAAGGAAATTAAGGAAAACGGCGAACTGGACAAGATCTGCAACAAATACTTCGGTGACGGAGAACCTGTAGCGGTTAAGTCTGCTGAATTGGATGAAAGCAAGGACCAGCTTGTTGTAGCCACTAACGCAGCATTTGAACCTTTCGAATATACAAAGGGTGACAGCTATGCAGGAATTGATATGGAAATTGCAAAGGCTCTTGCAGATAAGTTAGGCAAAGAGCTTGTTATCCAGAATATGAGCTTTGATGCCGTATGTTTATCTGTAGGTCAGCACAAATGTGACCTTGCAATCGCAGGCCTTACAATCAAAGAGGACCGTAAAGAATATGTAGCATTCTCTGATCCATATTATCAGGCATCACAGAGACTTGTTGTTGCATCTGACAATACTGAATTTGATAACTGTAAAACAGTAGAAGACGTAGAAGCAATCCTTAATACAAAAGATTCTTCCTCATCAGTAGGTTTCCAGAACGGAACTACAGGCCAGTTCTACTGTGAAGGTGATGAAAGCTTCGGATTTGCCGGTTTCAAAATGAAGAACACAGGATATGCTAATGGTTCTTTAGCAGTACAGGATCTTATCAACGGCGGATTAAAGTATGTAATCATTGATGCTGCTCCTGCCCAGTTCATTACTGAATCAATCAACAAAATGCAGTAATTACTGTTCGCTGGAAAGGTGGTTTCATGGGTAATTTTTCACTCAAGTTTGATAAATTCTGGGAAACCTTCATAAAATACAACGGATACGTTAAGGTTCTTGAAGGTTTGAAAAATACACTTACAATTGCTGTGCTGGGTCTTATAATCGGCATTGTGATAGGAACGCTTATTGCTACGGCAAGAGTTATTCCCCAATACAAAGTTTTACCAAGAATACTTAATAAAATATGTTCTTTTTATGTAGCGCTTTTCAGAGGCACTCCTATTGTGGTACAGCTTCTTGTATTTTATTATGTCCTGCTTCCTCTGATGGGAAGCCGTATGACAGGTATCCAGGTTGCCGTTATGGTATTCGGTCTTAACAGTGCCGCATACATTTCGGAAATTATGCGTGGCGGCATTATGTCGGTAGACAGCGGACAGATGGAGGCCGGACGTGCTGTTGGCCTTAGCTTTGGAACAACAATGTTAAAAATTGTTATTCCCCAGGCAGTAAAAAATATTTTACCTACAATGGGTAATGAGCTGATTGCCTTAATAAAAGATACTTCGGTAGTAAGCTTCGTAGGTGCGACAGACCTCTATGTTGCTTTCAGCTTTATCGGAAGCAGTAACTATGAATTTATGGTTCCTTATCTTGTTATGGCATTGATTTATATCGTACTGGTTCTTATTATCAGTTTTGCAATCAAACTTATGGAAAGGAGCCTGAGACGAAGTGATAGACGTAATTAATCTTGAAAAAAGTTTTGGTAATAATAAAGTCCTTAAAGGCATTAATATCACAATAGAAAAAGGTGACATTATGGTTGTCATCGGTCCTTCCGGTTCCGGTAAAAGTACATTCTTAAGATGTCTTAACTGTATGGAGGACCCAACCGGCGGTCAGATTATTTTTAACGGTGTTGACATTGCGGATCCTAAAGTTAATATCAATATTCACAGGCGCCACATGGGAATGGTATTCCAACATTTCAATCTTTTTAATAATAAGACAGTCATCAAAAACATTATGTTAGCTCCTGTCTATGTTAAAAAGCAGCAATTAAGAAAAGACAAACGCCACAATGCTATTACAAAATTTACCAATCTTTTCAGAAGCAAGGATTCCAAAAAAGAACTTATTAAAATCACAACAACCAATTCAAGGATTGTTGAAGAATGTAAGCAGGAAGCCATTGAATTATTAAAAAAGATCGGACTTGAAGACAAAGCGGATGTATATCCTTCAACACTGTCGGGCGGTCAGAAGCAGCGTGTTGCGATTGTCCGTTCAATGGCAATGAAGCCTGATGTAATCCTTTTTGACGAGCCTACAAGTGCACTTGATCCCGAAATGGTAGGAGAAGTTCTTGATCTTATGAAACAGCTTGCTAGAGACGGCATGACAATGATTGTTGTAACACACGAAATGGGTTTTGCAAGAGAAGTCGCCAATAAAGTAATTTTTATAGATAACGGACAGATTCTTGAAAATTCTTCTCCTGAAGAATTTTTCACCAATCCTAAGAATCCAAGGCTCAAAGAATTTCTTGCAAAAGTTTTATAATTTTTTTAAAAACCGGTCAGATGATGACCGGTTTTTTTTGCTTTTTTTATACTGATTTGATATAATTACATCAATTGAATGTATCGGGAGGACTCTTACATGAGCAGTGTTGATTTTTCAACATATCAGGACAAATATAACCTTGGCAAAGGTGATTTCAGAAATTTCAGCGAGGGTATTGAAAAAGAATGGTTGATTTCAAATGGCATCGGAGGATACGCAAACGCTACTGTCATAGGCTCTAACTCCAGAAGTTTCAGCAGTCTTTTGAATGTATCCCTTAATCATCCGGCTGACAGATATACTCTCTTAGCCAATATAAGTGAACGTATTTCAGATGATACAGGCATCACAAACCTTGCTACTTACCACAGTATCAGTGAAACTTATGAGGGATTCAGGTATCTTTCCCACTTTAGTTTTGGTTCTTATCCGGAATATACCTATCAGATTGGTGATATGATTATCCGTAAATCCATAGGTATGGTATACGGGAAAAATACTTCTGTAATATGTTATTCCGTCAAAAACGGCAGCAGCCGCAGAAAACTGTATATTACACCATATTTTACATGTAAGACATTGGGTGAGGTTACTGACCCTAAGACACTCGGTTTACATTCCGATGAAAAATCCGATACAATTACCATCACAAGTGATGTAATGAATATGAAGTATTTTTTCAGGGCATCTGACGGAGAATTTATAGATCGTTCTACCTACCCTACAAGCATGGCAGAACCTACACACATATATCTTTCAGGTGTATTATATGACCTTGATGTAAGAAACGGTCTTAATGCTTGTGACGGTTTCTATACGCCTTACGATATATGTATAGACATTAATGCCGGAGAGGACAAATTCTTCTATTTTGTATGTAGTACGGAAGATGTATCCTGCAATGGTTTTGATATTCTTAAATCAATGGATGCAAGAAAAAAAGAATTATATGACTTGGTTCCTAAAAAAGATGGTCTTTTAAAGCGTCTGGCATACAGTGCCGATAATTTTATTGTTGAAAGGGAATCCACAAAATGTAAAACCGTTCTCGCCGGATATCCATGGTTCATGGACTGGGGACGTGATACAATGATTGCTTTTGCGGGACTTGTACTTTGTACCCACAGATTTGAAGATGCCAGAAGCATTTTAAAATCCTTTGCATTATATGTTAAAAACGGACTTCTTCCTAATGTTTTTCCTAATACGGATACTGACGTTCCTTATTACAATACAATGGACGCTTCGATGTGGTATTTTAATGCCGTATACAAGTATCTTGAGTACGACACCGGTGCCAGCGCCCGCCGGTTCATTATGGAAGAAATATATCCGGCTCTTGTAGAGATTATTGACAATTACAAAAAAGGAACTGATTTTTCTATATGTATGGACGAAGACTGTCTCATAAGCGGAGGAAGTGATTTAGACCAGATTACATGGATGGATGTCCGTGTAGGTGATCTTGTTGTTACGCCAAGGCACGGCAAGCCTGTAGAAATCAATGCTTTATGGTACAATGCCTTAAAGGTTATGGAGGAATTAAGTCCCGGTGACAAGAAAACAGAATATCATGAGCTGGCTTCCAAAGTTAAAGATAGCTTTATAAGCAAATTCTGGAACAGCAATGAGAATTGTCTCTATGACGTTATAGGTAAAAAAGCTGACGGCAGCGATGACCCTGATTCTTCAATCCGTCCTAACCAGCTTGTTGCCGTAATACTTCCCTATACGATGCTTTCAGCGGATATGGAAAAGGCCATAGTTGATAAAGTATATAAAGAATTATACACTCCTTTGGGCATAAGGACTCTTCCTTGCCATGACGAACGTTATAAATCACAATACATCGGCAGACTTATAGACAGGGACAAAGCATATCATATGGGAACTTCATGGGGATATATAACAGGATTTTTCATATCTGCTTATGTTAAGACACATGGCAATACCCAGTCTGCGAAAGAAGATGCAGCTCTTTTGCTTGAACCGATGATAGATCATCTGAACGATGGCTGTTTAGGCGGCGTAGCAGAAATATTTGACGGAAGTTTTCCTTGCACTTCAAGAGGCTGTTTCTCACAGGCATGGAGTATTGCAGAACTTATACGTTGTTACTATGAAAATATTATTTAATTAAGGAGATTATATGAAAAAAAGAATTTTACTTACAATCCCATTTATCCTGTCCGCCCTGCTTATAGGCTGCGGCAAACCGGATAAAAATGATTCCTCTGTTGCCGACACTTCCGATTATATCCTTACGGATACCTCAGAAAGGGCAGACAGCAACGGTAAATTAAAAAGAACGTATACATTCGTCAATAGTGAAAAAGAAATCAGCTTTACCTATAATGTGTTGAAAAATTTTTCCATGGAGAACTTTTATTACGGTACAAGCCTGATAACAAACGATTCTTATGGATATGACCGCTATATGGTTGTGGATTCAGAAGGCAATGAAATAATAAAATACGATTCTTATGACTATATGAAAAGACTTGAGACCCTTCCATATTTCATAGTAACCACTGATAAAGAATCCGGAGAGCTTGTTGGTCTTATTTCCGAAACAGGCTCAGCAGTTGTGCCTGAGAAGTATAAAGATATTTCGCTTTACCCTTCAGATGACAAAATCATCTATCTGTGTGATAAGGGCGAGGACGTATATGATATCAGGTCTGAGAATGGCGATGTAATTACAGAAGACATAACTATAACCAATATTTCGGACTGCGGTTATGTAGAATCTCCTTTTTCAAGCGGCGGCTATGGAATATTATGTATCAATACCGGTACGGGTTACCGCTATATAAGTGAAAAGAATGGTTCTACAGTAATTGAACACGCCGATTATTATGATGAAAATATTTTTGATTACTATATAACTTCTGCATCACAAGGTGATGTACAGCTTGGTTTTTTCAATAATGACGGAACAAAATTCTATCCTATTTCGGATGATTACAGCGGCTGCCGTATTTTTGCCACGTCGGATTACAGATATATATATGATTCATCTGATATTATAGTTGCAACATACTCTTCCGGTGGTTCTCTTGTAGGCACCTCGGATAATGGCGAGATACTTCATCCTATGTTATACGGCAATAACCGTACCTTCTTCATTGAAACCGAATCCGCTTACATACTGAAAGACAGTGATGATGATCAGGTAGAAAAATTTTCAAAAGACACCTGTACATTGGAAGGTTCTTCAAATTATGGTTTTGTTATAACAAAAGATGGTGCAGGCACCGTATACTCATTAAAAGGCAAAAAGCTTTACACGGACTTAACGGTTACAGACAAATTATACATTGATGATAATACATATCTTGCCAATATTTATGGTCATCTTGTTCCTCTTGATATAAACGAGACTATATCCTATCAGTCAGAAAAAGGCTTTTGTTTAACCGAGAACCAGTCAGAAGGAAAAATATACATAAAAGATTCTTCAAATACTTTAAGCGAATATAATACCTCAGATTTTATTAGTCTTCTGCATACAGACAATGACAGTATTTTCCTGGTAAAGACCACTAATGGTCTTTTCAATATAAACGGAAATGCAATTAAATCCGCCACTGAAGAATAAAAATATCCCCAATGCCATTATCTGACATTGGGGATTTGTTTACCATTGTTCCATCACCTTATTTAAAAGGTCACTTCTTAATTGTCCGCAATATGAACATACTTTCTTATCAACGGAATTCTCATATCCGCAGGCTTCGCATTTCCAGACTGACGGAACGTCCTCTGACTTAGGTGCTTCTTTTATATTTTCAACTGCAACCGCTTCATCTTTAATTACGGTTTCATCGGAAGCCTTCTCTTTCATCCCGACTGCTTCCACTCTGCTTTCACGCTCATCTGTGGTCTCTGATTTCTTATGCTTCAAAGATATTCCTGCTGCCGTAGTCAGTGCTCCGCATATACCTAACAAAGCTGTCCTGGTTACTGTACTCTTAATTTTTCCGTTGAGCTTCTTAGAGGCATTCTTAAGCTCTGCCTTATATTTTTTTATAGGCAGTGCAGATATAACCATTGCCGTTTCTAATGCTGCTCCTGATATTATTGCTGCTATCGCAATCTTACTGTTATCTTTCATTCTATTCACACGGGGAATCATATAATTATTCCCACAACTCCATTGTTACTATCAATTTCTGACTTGTGAATTGTACCACCAACAACAGCTATATTGCAATCATTAAATATATTTTTGTAGGTACCGTCAGGAATATCGGTCTTAATATCCTTTGTTTCGCCCTTTATGTTAAAAATTCCAAGAGCTTTATTATTGCCTTTGCAATATGTAATTACAAAAGTATCCGTATCCGGTTCCGCTTTCACTTCATAAAGTCCGTCTGCGAATATGCTGTACTGCTTCTTAATTTCCGATAATTTGGAAATATAACCGCTTATATCATATCCTGTATTTCTGTCAATCGTATCAATATCAAAAAGACTTGGGGTTCTGTCATTTCCGAATTCCTCACCGGCATATATAAACGCCATTCCTTTCTGGAAATATGAGAAAGCAAGAAGCCTCTTTACAGTCTCAATATCATGAACGTAGTTCATAACCCTGTCTCTGTCATGGTTCTCAAGAGCACGGATTTTAACATAATTCTCAGGATATATTCCATCCTGGAAGTTAAGGACTTCTGCATAATCCGCAGCGCTTACTTTTCCTTTAAGATAACCGTCATAGAAATTCCATATATCATAATCATAGGTCATATCAAAAGCGGAATACATAGTATTATCCGAATTGGCAACGGAATTAATGCTTCTTAAATATTTAATAAAGCCTATTTCAACCGACTCGGCAAGCCAGATTAAACCTTTTTTAACCTTGGCGCATTCTGACCTTGCCCTATTCCAGAACTCTATAGGGACTATTGAAGCAACATCACATCTGAAACCGTCAACTATCTCTGCCCACATCTTCAAGGTATCAATCTGATAATCCCAAAGGTCTTTGTTCTTATAATCAAGGTCATATACATCCGACCAGTCACCTACCTTATTACCAAAGCTTCCATCCTCTTTTTTGTAGAAAAATTCCGGGTGTTCAATAGAAAGCACAGAATCTTTTGACGTATGGTTATATACCACATCAATGATACATTTCATTCCGAGACCATGGATTGCATCAACAAGCTGTACAAAATCCTCTCTGGTTCCGTATGCGGGATTGACAGCCCTGTAATCCTTAATTGAATAAGGGCATCCAAGTTCTCCCTTTTTGCCTACAACTCCGATTGGATGGATAGGCATAAGCCATATCACATCAACACCCATCTGTTTAATTCTTGGAAGGTCTTTTTCCAATGCTTTAAAAGTTCCCTCCGGTGTATGATTTCTTACATACACACTATACATTACCTGATTTCTCAAATTAATATTTGTGTCACTTGCCATAATTAATCCTTCCTTTCAAAATAATGTTCTTACGATACTTTCAAGTCTCTCCTTACAAAAGATATCACTAAAAAGGAATTCCTCCGAAAGGGTGTCAAGATTATCCGTTGAATACTCAATCTCCCTTGAAAACATATGTATACATTCCATATGCTGCTCTTTCGTAAGCATTCCATCCCTTTTGTAAATATAGATGTCCATTTCCTTAATAAGTATCAGATTGGCTATCATAAAATATATTTTACCTGCAAAGTCGTGGTCATATACAGACTGCAGCAGATATCTGAAAAGATAATAGCATACCAGCTTGTCATATCCTGTAAACGGATAATTCTCTTTATTAAAGCCGGACAAGTTCCTGACGTAATCATCTTTATGAAGCGAAGCTGTTAAATTCTTAACAAATTCCGTCCATTCCACATTGAGAACCTCCATGGAATCATAGGTGTCCCAGATTTCCATAATATCCGCTTCTTCATAAGGCAACGCTTCCCTGTTTACATACCGGGGAACATATTCCAAAATAGCCTTATAATCATTTCTGTTAATTAATTCCTGTATATATTCACCCGTATCAAGGAGAACCGATAATTTGTCCGCAAATTCCATATCAGAATTCATTACGTCAAAAAGACAGTTTCTGACCTTCTCTATTCCTTTGCAAAGAAGGTCGTCATATTCTTCGTCTTCAAACTCTTCTTCGTCTATCGTACGCTCCACAATATGGAAAGGCTTTGTGTCCTCCAATATTATTCTGGCAGCTTCCTCACAGGCAAGACCTATTCCGGTCTCTTTATAATGACCGTAATATTCGCTGAACCTTGGAAACTGTGTACATACAACTCCCATATGTTCAGGCCCCAGCTCTTTATAGATATGGCATAAATTATCATCATCAAGAAACGGACATCCCCCGTTCTCTAATTTAAAACAATAAGTATCCGTATAATCTATGGAGGCTCTTAAGCGGTCTCCAAAATCGCCTTTTACTGACTTATAGAACTCCACAGTGTCTTCATCAAGGTCTATCTGCCATCCTCCGTAACAGCAGTTATCCCTACACTCACCTGCAGTACATACAAAACTGTCAAAATAATGAGGAATCCTTAATACCATAATTCTGTCTCCATTACTAACGTAAATCTCTAGGAACGTATTCCCTGTCCGTTACAAGGCTCTTGTATGCCGGTCTTATAATCTTGTCCGTTGTTACAAGTTCCTCCATTCTGTGGGCGCTCCAGCCTGCAATTCTTGCAATGGCAAAAAGCGGAGTATAAAGCTCTCTTGGAATTCCAAGCATCTCATATACAAATCCGCTGTAAAAATCCACGTTAGGACTTACACCTTTATATATCTTACGTTCCTTGGCAATAAGCATAGGTGCTATTTTTTCTATATTCTCATATAACATAAGGTCCTTATCCTTACCCTTATCGTGGGCAAGTTCCTCAACAAACTTACGGAATACCTGTTCTCTTGGGTCTGATAAAGAATATACCGCATGACCCATTCCATATATAAGTCCCTGTCTGTCATAAGCCTGTTTATTAAGTATCTTGTCAAGATAAGACGCAATCTCTTCCTCATCGCCAAAATCCGAAACATGGGATTTAATGTCATCCATCATCTTCATAACCTGAAGATTGGCTCCGCCGTGTTTTCTTCCTTTAAGTGAAGACATTGCCGCAGCTATTGCAGAATATGTATCTGAACCTGACGAAGTAACAACTCTTGTGGTAAAAGTTGAGTTATTACCGCCGCCGTGCTCCATATGCAATAAAAGTGCAATATCAAGAACCCTCGCTTCAAGCTCGGTAAAAGACTTGTCAGGTCTTAACATTCTGAGGAAATTCTCTGCTATAGACAAATTGCTGTCCGGACGATGAATATACATACTGCCGTTATTATCATAGTGGTTATATGCATGATATCCGTAAACAGCCATCATTGAAAAATTGCTTATAAGCATAATACACTGTCTTAATACATTTGAAAGGGATAAATCATCCTGTCTGTCATCATAACATGCAAGTGTCAGAATACTCCTTGTCATTGAATTCATAATATCCACTCTCGGAGCTTTCATAATGACATCCCTTGTAAAGTTGGTAGGGAAATCCATACTGTTGTTAAGTGCTTCCCTGAACTTTGCCAGTTGTTCATTATCAGGCAAATCTCCGAATAAAAGAAGGTAAACTCCCTCCTCAAAAATGAACCTCTTATCTGCAGCGCCATTAACAAGATCTCTTACATTATATCCTCTATATAAAAGTTCTCCGTCACACGGAATCTTTTCTCCATTCACATTCTTAAATGCCGTTATCTGTGAAATGTTGGTGAGCCCGGTCAGAACACCTTGTCCCTGTTCATCCCTAAGACCTCTCTTAACGCCATATTCCTGATATAATTTCTTATCAATCTGATCATTTTTAACACAAAGCTTAACCTGCTCATCTGTATAATCTGTAATTGATATCATATTGCACCCTCTTTCCAATTAATAATCTATTTTTAATTTTAACATCCTGATATAAAGTTGGTCAAATTAAAAATTTATTAACAAACTTTATGTATATCAAGACTCATTTCATGCCACACTTCGCCGCCCCATACAGAATCTGATATTCCATGGTCCGTAAACCCAAAATCAAGATACATTGGGACCTTAGCATCAAGGCATGTAAGTATTAGTTTTTCCCTGTTATTTTTCTTTTCTTTCAACGCATATTGTCTGACAAGTTCTCTTGCAAGTCCTTGTCTTCTGTATTCCGGCAAAATGCTTAATCCAAGAATCATTATATTTTTTCCTTCAGAATTATTAAGGTACGCATCTTTAAAAAATTCATCCCTGAATACCTCTTCATCTGTTGCCAGCCCATTTAGAGAACCTGCTATTTTACCGGTCTCTTTGTCCACTGCAACAAGAAAAAGTTCCGGCGCATTCTTAATCCTTTCTATCATATTTTTCTCACTGCAGGCTTCATTGGGCGGAAAGCATACCTGTTCAATACGCACCGCCTGTTCTGCCTCATTATCTTTTATAATTCTGAATTCGTATCTGTTGTTCATCTTAGCCTCCTTAATTCTGTTTAAAATACTCTTTTGCAAATTCCATATCCTGTACTAATTCCAAAGTTCCTATATATCCGTCATTTTCATCACGCACCGCCATATATGTTACAAGCATGGTTCTTCCGGCTTTTTCCATCCAGACAGGCATACTGTCAAGGCTTCCGTTTCTGAACTCATCGATTATACGTCTTACCATGATGCTGACTTTAGGCGGATGGCAGGAAAATACTTCACGCCCGATTGCCGTCATTGAACGTTTAAAAACTTTATGTCCTTCGTTAAAATACCTGTTTATATTATCCTCATCCACAAAGGTTATTTCAAGAGGGATTGTATTAAGCATAGCTTCAAGCTGGTTAAGAGAAAGCGTTCCTCCGTTGATTTTTATTATATCTCCTTCTATTGCCACCTTTTCTTTAACCTTTTTGACGCCATCCCATGTTGCATTTTCCACTCCGAAACATGCGTCATAATCTTTGGAGTCCATATAAATGTTCTGCCAGTCCTCCTCGGAAAAATTAACAGCACAGTTAGGGAACAAAATATTTTCCTCTTTATATATCATATCGTCAAGCATTGTAAGAAGTTTTCCAACATCTTCCTTCCAATTTTCATCCTTTTTCTCTGCTTTACACAAACGGTTAATCCCGTTTCTGATATCAACATCGGTTGTCCACATTACGGCTGACGGTCCGCTTATATTATATTTTACATCTAAAAGCGGATAAATCAAATCTCCTTTTTTGGCATAGTGGATTGCGATTTCCCTTACACTTTGTATTTTCTCAGGTTCTTTTTTACATTCTTCAATAAGCTCCCTGAGTTTTAAATTTTCTTTCATGAAGGTATTCAAAGGATGTCCTTCTATACCCGCCAATGCTTCCGAAGTCTTCATCCGTTCTTCTTTGGATATTTTTCCCTTAAACAATGCTGCATGCACATCACAAAGTCTCTGCACCTTGTTAAGCGGCGTTCCCGCTTTAAGCAGTTCTTCCTCTGCCGCCATTATTTCTGACGCATCCACGCCGCCTAATTCCCTTACAAAATCCGCCCGTACTGCCTCTAATCTCTCACCCTTATCCAGTCTTTCAAGATATTTTTTTATTTTTCCAACAATATTTTCCATTACGCTACCTCCACCGATGATTATTTTTAGTTTAAGTAAAACAGCTAAAATTATTCACTGTTAATTATTCTCTCGTTATTGTATAATCTTATAATCAAATCAGTGAGGAAATACAAATGGATATTTTTATAACAATAATCGTAACATTTTTTGCAGGTATGGGAGCAGGTCTCGGTACAGGTTTTGCCGGAATGAGTGCCGCGGCTGTAATAAGCCCGATGCTCATAAGTTTTCTTAAAATGGACCCTTATATGGCTGTAGGCATTGCCCTGTCCTCCGACGTTCTTGCCAGCGCCATATCTGCTTATACATATGGAAAAAATAAGAATCTTGATATTAAAAACGGACTTATAATGATGGTTTCCGTCCTTGTATTTACATTTATCGGAAGCTACATTGCAAGCCTTCTTCCGTCAACCACAATGGGAAACTTCTCGGTCATCATGACCTTTTTCCTCGGTGTAAAATTTATCCTGAAGCCTGTCATGGCAACTAAGGAATCTATGTCCGATGTACCCGCAAAGAAACGTGCAATCCAGTCTCTCGCCTGCGGCATACTTATCGGTTTTATCTGCGGTTTTGTAGGTGCGGGCGGCGGAATGATGATGTTGCTCATCCTCACTTCCGTACTTGGCTATGAATTAAAAACTGCCGTAGGCACAAGTGTTTTCATAATGACTTTTACCGCATTAACAGGTGCCGTTTCCCACTTTGCAATAGGCGGCATGCCTGACATTCCGGTATTTATATTATGTGTTGTATTTACATTTATATGGGCAAGAATCGCCGCAATCTTCGCCAACAAAGCTAAGCCTGAGACACTTAACCGTGTTACCGGCGTAATCCTCATGCTTCTTGGCATAGTTGTTTTTGTATTTTCCCTCTTTAATTAAATTCAAAGAAGTATATGCAACAGGCGCAGGCTATTATTATCAGGAAAAAAATAATATTGAAAATCACATTTGCCTTGCGGTTTTTTCTGTGCCGGCTGCTGTTATGCTGTACGCTATGATGTACGTTATTCTGTACTGTGTTCTGTGCCTTTCTCCCTGCCCTGTAATGAACTGCCAGAGGGTCAGTTCTTTTCATTATTCTATTATAAAATGTATTGAGCCATATAATATCATCCCTGTCACACATCTGGTAATCAAAAGTTCCCTCATCATGTGCCATCTGGTTTCTTATGTGCCTTAACCGTTTTAAGGTTTTACAGTCCTCGGTACATCCGTATCCGATTGAATTGAGTTCATCTATATAACGTGTTACCCCGCCGTTCCTTAATCCGAACACATCCGAGCATAATCTATCCAGTCTTTTGTACGTCTCAAAAAATTCCATATCGGTTTTGTTCATATTGATACCTCATGTTACTTATAATGAATGTCATTATGTATTTAATATCTTAATAACTGCCTTTGCCTTTTCGTCATCTGTATTTTTACATATTCTGCCGTAAAAATCTTTTAAATCTTTATCCTTTAATATGTATTTTACCTGCTTATTTTCAAGGGCAATTCTTATTAACTTGTCTGTCTGCTCCCCGGTCCAGTCGGTAACACCCGATAACTGTTCAATAACATTATGAGTGTTTGTAAAATTCGTGCTGTCCTCAAGCTTATTAATAAGCTCTTCTTTCCTTACTTCTTCCTCTGTCTGATTTCTGGTCTCATCATCTTTTTCGCTGACACATTCAAAGTGAAAATCCTCAAGAATCTCGTTAGAAATTGTCCTGTCGATTATCTTCTTTACAAGTTCCTCAAGTTTCGAGCCTTCCGTGTAGTCCGCAGGTGCATAGTATTTTATCCTGTTTTCTTCCAACATCCTGAATACTTTTGATTTGTCTTTTGTCTCGGAATTAAACACGCCAATAGAATGGCCACCGTTAATATTAACGAGCTTCATACAAGGAATATCCGTATCGCTGTCGCCTATGTAGACCATATTTCTAAAAGGAACCCTGTATTCATCCGGTTTAAAAAAGGAATTTACACCCTGGTCGTTTATGTCCAGAACACCCTTCTCAATTCTGAAAAGAAACTGGGTCTTGTTGGTATAATTTACGACCTGGGCAGGCCATACCGCCACTCCGTATTCATCATAATAAAAGGAACTGGCGTAAATCTTTTTAAACTTGTCTGCAACCTTCGTTCCCTCTATCATCTCTTTAAGTCCCGACGAAATTATATAATGTTCTACAATCACGCCTTTTTCCCTGCCATATTCATTAATCCTGTCAAACCATGAATCGACTCCCGGAAACAATTTCACCCTGCTTCCGTCCTTAATTAACGTATCCCTTGTAAACAGCACTTTTCCTCTCGCTTTACTCCACATCATATACATATATGCAAGATTCTGGTCCATATCATTGCCTGATGCCAAATCATTGGATTCTTTCCAGAAATCCGACACCTCATATCGTATTGACTGTATAAAGCCCTGTGCCTGCATGTCATCCGGCGACAATGTTTTGTCAAAATCATAGCATATTGCCAAAATAGGTTCTTTATTCATATTTATCCCTCTTTTCTGTACTTTTATATTAGCATAGTAAAATCCTGACTTCAATGGAAGATTTCTGTCCCTACATATTCTCTCTGATGTTCTCAATCAATTTAATATCTGCAGGTAACCACTCAACATCTTGAAGCTGTTCCTTTGTGAGCCATTTTGCATTCTCATGTTCTTTTAACACAAGATTTCCTCTTACTATCTCACACCAGAAACAATCCATTGACAAATGGAAGTCGGAATAATCGTACTCAATTGTATCAATTAATGTTCCTACCTCGATTTGAGTATCTAACTCTTCCATAATTTCACGTTTTAATGCCTCTTGTGGTGTTTCTCCCTTCTCGATTTTTCCTCCCGGGAATTCCCAGCTATCCTTAAATTCCCCATATCCTCGCTGGGTAGATAAAATAATTGTTTGTCCTTTATCATTTAAAGATTTTATCACTGCTGCTACTACTTTGACTATCTTCATACATCTTTCCTTCTTTCATATGTTCATGAATTTACAATATACTCATATATATCTTCCCTAACCGGAACATCAAGAATCCACTCTATTTCAACCGCAGTTTTATTTGTATTTGGCATTGTAAATTCTTTTGTATTTCCACTAGCGGTCATATGCCCCAGATAATAAAATTCTTTAGAAATCTTATCATCTTTATTTTTACGCACAAAGAGTTCCACTCTGATTCCTCTTTCTCCGGCATTCAAGAAATTCTGCACATCCTCTGACTGCACACTTCTTCCTGACTTAGAGATAGCTACTAAACGATCTTTAAATCCCGGCACAAAATGATCTTCATACTTTGTGGTGTCACTGATAGCATCTGATTTGTCATAATTAATAAACACAGGAAATGTTTTTGTTTTTTTATCAAATTTATAGCCACCAATATTTAATGGTACCTCATTTTGTTCCCAATTAAGCAATCGACATACATCCTCATATGTATATTTCTGATAAAGGACAAAGTCCGTCATATCGTAGCTATGACTGTAATCTCTTTCATATCTGCTTATTCCAAAATCAACAAGTTCTTTAACTATATTATAGAAATATTCGTTCGATAACATTTCAATAAATGCCTTAGATGGTTTATAATCGTCCCTATCTTTTTCTATAAATATACACTGAGAATATGTATTTTTTCCTGAACCTGACTGAAATTCATTAGTCATAACATTTACAATGTTCTCCTGCTGCTCTTTACTAACCGTTTTCCCATATACTCTCATATCTGCTGACAATTCTTTAAATAAGCCGAACTTAGATAATCTATGTGTATATAAAAGTTCCCTCTTTAACAAGAGCAGTTCCTGAATTCTCTTTCCGCTTGCCAGCTTTTTTGAAATAAATTCAACTATCTTTTCTTCATCCTGTGACAGCCTGATATTATAATCTTTCTCATATTTTACTAAAAATTTATAATACGAGCCAAGGCTATTGTTATCGAAAAAGCGAACTACATCCATTTCACCATAATCATCAAAATCACGAAGAGATGGTATTCTTCCTAATTTAGTCTTTAGGTTTTCATAATTCTCTCTTATCAATTTAATATCATTAAAATTTGCTTTATCAATAGATTCAAATATTCTTTTTTTACTAACTTCGTCAAAATGTACTGTAGATGCCCCCGGAATAATCCTTCCGCCTTCCATTACATACCTACGAACATTGGTCTGTATGGCATACCATCACTCCTTCCTAAAGGGAGGTGCGGCGAAAGGATAGGAAACTCCACATCTCCCCGCACCAAAGAAAGCAAAGAAAAAAGCCCGCTGGATTTGGTCCAGTAGGCTTCCTACAATTCTTCGCAGTTTAATAATATCACACCTTTTTCAAAAAATCGGAAATGTTTTTCTAAAAAAGTGCTCACAAGAGTTTCCTTCGGCAATAGCAATATCGACAATAGTAATTTAATAAGCCATACCCAAAGCCCTCATGCGATAATTCTTTGCTGCAAGCAGAGCATTAAGCGTAATATGATTTCCCATGCCGTCATCATCCAGCACTAATGCAAGCACGCGATATACATAGTCTCTCCGTACATCACAGTTTAATTCTATCCCGATGGCCTCTCTTAAATCATCTGCAATCTTTGAATGATTCGGATCATCAAGTAGTTTCAATGCCAGATGTTTGGCATCTTCACTCACATCATATCTAAATCTCTTATAGCTTCTCCAATCGAATCCTCTGCCTTTATCTGCTATTAGTTGTATTACAATATCAATTGCTTCTTTGTATGTCATCATAATATCACTCCTCCAAAAATCTCATTATTTTTTCTATATTACCCGACTTTATCATATTAGCGGCCTTTTCATTAACTCTGTAAAGAAGATCTACGCCATCAACATTCTGTACCTCAACAATATGTTCTTCTTTCTCTTCAACAGAACCAAGCCTAGTTCGTGCAGCAAGAATGCATAATCTAGTCATATAAGAAATACGAACCTTCTCAATGTTAAGCTGCTGTTTCAAGCTCTTGACTACAATCTCAAAATCGTTCTCATTAACAGTAAAACTAATTGTACCTCCATATGCCTGCTCATCAACTTCGTTATCATCATTGAATTTCAATTTCTTTATGGTATTCCAATCAGGAATATTTTCCGCAGCATCTTTATATGCATAAAACAAAGCCTCGCTCGGAGATTTTTCTACACGCATATCTCCTTCAATAATTTTCTGAATTCCAATGACATCTTCTTTCGTAAGTCGAATACTCTTGTGTCGATTGTTTAACATCTTTTATATCTCCTTGTCTTATTTGTAATTTTTGTAGCTAATTGTATTATAACACCACTTTTTTCAAAAAGCAAGTACTATTTGTAATTTTTTTATTGAATTGTAATTTTTGTAGTGTTGTACTCTTATTAGTATCTTTGGTAGCCAGAAAGGAAGGTACCAATGAAAGAAAGACATTTGAAGATTTATGAAGCACCAGGTCAAAAGAGGAATATTCCAAGAATAAACCCCCAAGGTGAATGGTTATCAAATCTCGGTTACCAAGTCGGAGACCACGTAATCATATCTTACGATCAAGGTAAGCTCATTGTCGAATTAGAACCCGTAATTCAGGCAGAAGCTGAATCTTAGGAATACTTCATTCCAAATTATCCTATTATTTGAACTATTGAAATTTTGTATTAGGCTATTGTTCCTTTGGTGATTACATGTTGAATGGTAACTGTATGCTTCTGGCCCTGACGCCAAAGCCTCACATTACATTGTTGATATAGCTCCAGACTCCAGGTAAGTCCGAACCATATCAAATGACAGCCGCCCTCCTGCAAATGCATAAGCATAAGTTTTACCCGTTCCAGTCGCAGATATTAAAAGTGCCCTGTTTTTCCCCGCATCAATAATTTTCTTAAGATTTGTTATAAATGCAATTTGCATGCTATTAGGTTTTAGATTATATTTTTCTAATGATACAATCTTTTCTTGCGTGGCAATGTCTCTTTGATGTTTAACTATATTATATTCTTCTTTATAATTCTCATAAAAATCATCAAAGCCAAATGTATGCTGTGAATTCCATAAGCGGTCAAATTCAGAAATTATTTCTTCTGCCATTTTCCCATGCTCAGTTGAAATAATCCTTGTATTCCACTCTTGATTACTGGTAAGTGCCGTACTTGTCATATTAGAGCTTCCAATTATAATCTGATATACTTCACCCGTTCTAAAAATATATCCCTTTGTATGAAACCCTTCATCTGCCGCTTTTACATCGTACATCTTCAATGTGATATTTGATAATCCATTAAGTTTCTTCAATGCCTTGGGTTCACTAAAATCCAGATAATTAGTTGTGAGAATTTCACCAGGGATATTTTTCTTTTCTAATTCCTTCAATGTCTGAAGTAACGGGGTAATTCCACCCATAGTGATAAATGCTACACTAATCTGAAATTTATCACATTTTAATAATTCATTCTCTATAGTAGATAAAACTTTCTTTCCGGATTTATAATTATTAGTAATAAACTGTGGACAATAAAGGCTGTTTGAAGCAACCGAACCATCTATATATGCGGTTTCACATCCTAATCGTAATTCATCTCTTTCATCCATATAAATACTCCATATTCAACAATAATATGTATATTATATTATTTATACCGGATTGTTGCAACGTAAGAATCTCTTGAGTTTCCGTATTTTTATCCACAAAGCCACGTTTTCAAGGGCGTGTTATAAACAGCTTTTAAAAATCGGCAAAAATAAACAGAACGGAAAATTTTAATTTTTTCAAATAAAATTTCAAAACACCTGTCCAAGCCAGACAAAAAGTTTTCTGACGATATGACTTATTTTCCCCAGATTATTCAGTCTGCTGCCACACCCACTATGAGAAGAGCTTTTCTATGATCAATCAACACAAACATCCAACTATAATTTTTAAAATCAACGATGCTGAACACAAACAAATCGAAGACCGTATCCTTGCCAGCAGCATGATGAAGAAAGATTACTTTTTCCGTTCCTGCATCTATAACCGCATATGTGTTGTTGGCAAAAAAGAAACCATATATCCTCTTGTACAGACTGTTAATGCTCTGTATCTGCAATTACTTGAAATGCAGAAAGCATTTATTGAATGCTGTGAACCCACAGCTTTAAACAATCTTCCTACAAGTGATGAAATCAAAGAACTACAGACCGACTATAACAATATGCTTACAGCCATCATTGACCTGCTTGATTGTGCTAAGTATCTGTGGGAAGGAGAACACCATGAAGCAAAATAACCCTTGTTACCTGTTTGGTATGTATGAACCTGATACTAATTCAGTTATTGTTAATGCCATCTATGATACCTATATCGGCTGGTACAGGAAAAACCTCTGCTGTATGCTGAATTAGCTTGTAAACCTAATGGATTACAGGCTTATGTGGAAGCTATGAATGAATTTAATTAATATAAGACTGGATATATTTAATCCACAGGCTTAATATATCTTCTTTTAGTTGTTCCAATACAAGCCAACTATGTTTAATAAATGCATCTGTTTCTTTTATCACAGGAAATGTCAGCCACAATTCCGTGATGATTGATGCTTGACAGTCTTCTTCAAGTTAGCTATAATAACTGGTGCAAAATTTTAGTGGACTTTTCCGGATTCGGTCATCTTTTTGCCACACAGCTATCTTGTGATAGTTGTGTGGCTTTTTTGTTGCCTGTATCTCGGAAGTATTAGCAGAATGGAGGACTATATCTGTATGGGAAAAAATTTTTTGTCTCTTATCAAGACACGCCGTAGTGTACGGGCTTATAAATCGGAACCTGTCCCTTCCAAGACTTTGGACGCTGTACTGGAAGCAAGGACTTATGTTGAGGACGGAAGTTGCGTCCTTGAAAATATGATGCTCGCTGCCCATGCCCTTGGCCTGGGAACCATATGGGTACATCGGGAACGTGAGATTTTTGACAGCGAAAGCGGCAAGGATCTCCTGCGGGAGTGGAAGCTACCGGAAACCTTGCGTGGCATCGGGGCAACTGTATTGGGCTATCCGGTCCAGGAAGCCGGTCTGCACGCAGCACGCAAACAAAACTATATTGTTCGGACAATTTGTGGAGAAGAGGGAAAGCATGCAAACCAATAACAAAATGGCGGTCGCGCCCGTTGGAAAACTTATCTGGCAAATGTCGATACCGCCGCTGATTTCCATGTTTCTGCAATATTCCTATAATCTGATAGACAGCGCGTTTGTAGCACAGCTGAGTGAAAATGCTTTGACGGCGGTTTCCCTGTCGTTTCCCATTACAACTTTGATGAATGCGACATCTATCTGGATCGGCGTTGGCGTGAATGTACTGATTGCAGGGTATCTTGGACAGAGAAAGCAGAATGAGGCAAATACTACCGTCACACATGGATTGTTACTGGCCTTTGGAATTGGTGCTTTGCTCAATCTTCTGTCATTACTGATTATGAAACCCTACTTTGGGGCATTCACCAATAACGAAGAAGTTTATCAGTTGAGTCTTGCCTATATGAGCGTATGTTCATTCATGCAAATTCCCAACATGGTGCATATCGCAATCCAGAAGATGATACAGGCTACCGGGAACATGCTTGCTCCTATGTGGTTCCAGATTGCAGGAGTGGTCGTTAATTTTGTATTTGACCCACTACTAATTTTTGGTATTGGTGTTTTTCCGGCTATGGGAATCCGTGGCGCTGCAGTGGCTACTGTTGCAGGCTATTTGTCATCCATGATTTTGGCATTTGCCTTGCTGCTGGGCAAAAAGCAAAAAGTGCGGATAAAAATCAAAGAATTTCATATACAAAAGTGGATGATTGCCCGTATATTCGCCCTTGGCTTACCATCTTTCATTATGAATGCCCTCAGTTCGTTTATGGTGACATTCGTCAATCTGTTTCTGGTGACGTATTCCGATACGGCGATTGCATTCTTCGGTGCGTATTTTAAGGTGCAGCAGCTGATCGTTATGACAGTAAACGGCTTGATTCAGGGCTGTTTGCCTATTATGCGGTTTAACTACAGTGCGGGAAACAGAGATAGGCTGCACTCCGCTTTCAGATACGGAACCGCTTTGGTCTCCGGTATGATGATACTGGGAACATTGACCGTCAACTTCTTTCCGGCGCAGCTTTTGGAATTATTTACAGCGTCGGAAGCCATGCGCTCCTTTGGAATATCCGCTATGCGAATTATGGCGGCAAGCTATCTGTTTTGCGGTCTCTCTACCATGATTTCCACCTATTTTCAAGCGACAGAAAAAGTAGGTTCCAGCATAGCGATTCAATTATGCAGACAACTGCTTTTCCTTGTTCCTGCCTTATGGTGTCTGAACAAATTATTCCAACTGAACGGAATCTGGCTTGCATTTCCTGTTGCGGAAACCGCCACTATGCTCATTGCTCTCGTAATAATGGCATGCTATCGCCACAAAAATATCTTATAACATGATCCAAGGAGGAGAAATGATGAACGATACTTTTATGAAAGAAAAACCGGTATTGCCGCTGATTTTATCCATGACCCTGCCTATGGTTTTATCCATGCTGGTTAATTCTCTGTACAACATTATCGACAGCTTTTTCGTCGCGCAGATCAGCGAGGAAGCTATGACAGCATTATCACTGGTTTACCCGGTTCAAAATTTTATCAATGCTGTTGGAATTGGATTTGGCGTTGGAATCAACTCAGTGATTGCCTTCTATCTAGGCGCTGGCGATAACAAAAAAGCAGATCAAGCTGCCACGCAGGGACTTGTGCTTGCCATGATTCACGGCGTTGTTATGACAGTCTGCTGTATTACAATGATGCCGGCTTTTTTAGGAATGTTCACTTCATCCAAGACAGTGATTGAACTTGGTGTCCGCTATTCTGTTATTGCGTTCGCTTTTACATTGATTATCATTGTTGGTATTACATTCGAGAAACTATTCCAAGCTGTAGGAAACATGAAAACAACCATGATCAGCTTGATGTGTGGGTGTATAACAAACATTGTCTTAGACCCCGTTCTGATTTTTGGCTATGGTCCATTCCCTAAAATGGGAATCGAAGGCGCCGCTCTGGCAACCGGTATCGGGCAGGCCTTGACGCTTGCGATTTATCTGGTCGTTTATTTTGTGCGGCCAATTCCCGTGCATATCCGCAGGCAGTACTTTTTGCTCAACAAAAAGATGGTAATAAAGCTGTACTCCATCGGCATTCCCGCAACCTTGAATCTTGCGCTCCCATCTCTTTTGATTTCGGTGCTCAATGCTATTTTGGCGGCATATTCCGAAGTGTATATTCTGGTTTTGGGAATCTATTACAAATTGCAGACATTCATCTATCTTCCGGCTAATGGCATTGTTCAGGGGATGCGCCCATTGATCGGCTATAACTACGGTGCAGGGGAGAACAAAAGAGTCAGCCAGATTTATAAAATCGTCTTGTGTATGAGCGGTATCATTATGGTGCTTGGGACAGTGATATGTCTGCTAATCCCCGGCCAGCTTATTGGGCTGTTTACACACACAGAAGCGACAATCCAGACCGGGGAAACAGCCCTGCGTATCATCAGCGCCGGTTTTATCGTCTCGGCGGTTTCCGTTACATCTTCCGGCGCACTGGAGGGACTTGGAAAAGGCACACCTTCATTACTGATTTCACTTTTCCGGTATGTTGTGGTTATCATCCCAATTGCGTTTTTACTCAGTAGGCTTTTCGGAGCGGTTGGCGTCTGGAATGCGTTTTGGATCACGGAAGCGATTACAGCAATCATTTCTATTTGTATTTACTACAAGTCAATAGCACTATAAAGTTATACTTAAATATCCAACACTTTGGTTGCCCATGTCCTGAACTGCGTTGCACGTTCTGAATTAATTCGATACCCCACAGCAATAATAGCTGCACTTGTTTGTAAGTATCCCTCTTGGTCATTTCTATACTTTCCTCATCCTCTAAATCCATAAAATCCGCCACATCTTTTGGACCGGCATGATTTTCGGATGTAAATTTACCTGCGAACTTCTCTTTCGCTTCTATCACAATATTTTTATCCCTTACGGGTTCAAATTCTTTTGCCAGTTCTCTTACTCCACCAATATAATGTTTGATAATAAAGTAAGACAATCAGCTTATCTGTTTCCGGATACCCATTATCTGATTCCCATTTTGAAACCGCTTGGCAAGATACACCAAACATGTCTGCGAGCTGGAATTTGTTAATTAGAATTGCTCTCTTAACATTCCCCAAATACACTCCAGTAATGTTAGTGCAAGGATAATGTTAATAAAAAAAACTCACACAGGCAGATGTAAATCTGCTTGTATGAGTATAATAAAACAGGGTTTTAGTTGAATGAATGAGTCTGTTAATTTTTAAGCTAAAGTATCCTTAGACCAGGATTTTCTTAGTGCCACATAAGAAATGACAAAGTTTGCAAGCCAGCCTGCCGGTACAGCAAGCCAAACAAAGGCAATATCGAAACGAGGCGCAAAAATCAATGCTACGGACAAACGAATTGCAAGGTTAACCATATTTGCAATTAAAAACGGTCGCATATTTCCGATTCCACGAAGAACACCGTCTGTTGCCATTTTAATGCCCATAAATATGAAAAAGTAACCAATCCATTTCATATAATCACCGGACACTTGATACGCTAATTCCGTTCCGTCTTTTCCTAAGAAAAGTGAAGAAATTTGTGTGTGCATTGTTTCAATAACTATAAAGGCAAGAACGGCAAAGCATGCATCCAACAGTAATGCGGCACGATAACCTTTCTTAATGCGGCTGATTTTTCCGGCACCGAGATTTTGCGAAACAAATGGCGACACGGCATTTCCGATGGATACAAATATCAGTGAAAAAACATTTTCAACTCTCATCGTTGCCGCATATCCTGCGAGTGCCTGCGTGCCAAACGGATTTACAACCGCTTGCACAATCATCATACCAATTGATACGGTTGATTGTTGAAGGATAGACGGAACGGCGATCTTAAGCATTGTACGCAGTACTTTTTTGTCAAACCAATGAAACGAACTTGCATATTTTCGCATACGGTAAAGAAAAATCAAAAGCGAAAGTACGGCTGAAATACCTTGTGCAATAAGAGTGGCAAGAGCTGCACCGAATACTCCGAGTTTAAGACCTCTCACCATCCAAAGGTCCATAATGATATTCAAAACAGACGAAAATATTAAAAGCCATAACGGGATTTTTGATTCACCGATTGAAGTGAACATGGTTGACAGAATATTATACATAAATAAAAATGGAAAGCCAACAAAATAGATACGTAAGTACAGCACCGCATCTTTCATTATATCCGCAGGCGTTTGCAGTATGCTCATCATCCAATGAGAAGTGCAAAATCCAAAAACACCGAGAAATACGCTAAAAAGCAAAAAACTTATTAAAGAAGTAAAAACGATTGTTTTCATCTTACCGTAATCTTGAGCACCAAAATAACGGCTTACAAGTACACCTGCGCCTACACCTGCACCAAGTGCTATGCAAATAAAAACATTCGTAAGTGCGGCACAGGCACCGACGGCCGCAAGCGCAGATGAGCCTACAAATTGACCGACGATGATTGAATCAGCCATATTGTAAACTTGTTGAAAAAAGCTGCCTAAAATCATAGGCATTGCAAAAACAGTCAACGCTTTTAGGGGTGGGTCTGTTATTAAATATTCATCCTTTGTCATTTTTATATTCTCCTGAACTTTGCTTGAATTATTTCTGTATAAGTTTTACTGAAATCACATCAAAAAACAATTATATTATCAAAAAGCCGAACAAGCTGCAGCTATCTCAGTCTGCACCCTGTTCGGCTTTTGCTTTTTACTGAACAATCGCTCCCTGAGCGAACGTTAAAATTATATCATTGGTATAAATGAAAGTCAATGAAAAGTAATAAATTGACAATTTTAATTGACAATTTTACTTGTATGTTGTAATCTAAAACTATCAATTCTAAAATAGTAACAACATTGCAAGATTGTAAGGTAGAAAAGCAACTAACGGACGTGCAAGCGTTCCGCCGTTTTATTTATATATCATTTAATGATTATAACTACAACGAACGTTCTACAACCGCCGACAAAATGCTTATGTATTCAATAAGCATCTAAGAGAGAAAAACGAAAAAGAGCTCAACACCTTTGATTTAATTGAAAAAAAGCTCAAACCCGCTTTGAAAAAAGAATTAAAAAGCAAGGTATTACAAGCGGTTTACTTGTATATCTGCTATTTAATTAAAAAAATAAAATTTTTTTCGTGATTTTTTCGCATAAGTCGCAAAAAAGAACTATATAAGTGTAAAGAGTGCAAAAAAAGAAAACACCGCCCAGACGGGCGGTGTTTATTTTGTGCTTAATACTATAAATTGAATATTCCGCACCTTGCCGGCAATACTCTTTTGAGTGTTGAAAGAATAGCAAACGGATACCTTGCAAGTGACGTACTTGCAGCATCTATCACGGTTAGAACGGTACATACTTGAGCACTAAAGCCTTGTTGCTTTGGTGTTCTTTTTGTATCCAGCTGGTGGATAAACAGACAATTAAGGGCGTCTTGCCTGAAGCTCACATAAACTCTACTCTGTTGAGTGCCTTACGGCTGTATTGATACATTGAGCGGTGAGATTAGACGGTTTGTATAAACTTAAATTGTATGTTCAAAAACTTAACGATTTACTAAGTCCTTAAGTGAATATTTGAGGATGAATTTATTTAAGAAAAGAGTTTTATATGATAGATTTTACAAGCGAAGAGGGCATTATGGATGCCATTGATAAGTTTTTTAACTTATCACAAGAGGAAAAAGATAATTACAACAAAAGCTTAAAGGTTGATAAAGCAAATATCTTGAGGTTTTTAAACTTCGAGACTTTGGGTTTAATGTTGAAAACACAACAAATGAGTTATTTAAGACTGGTGGCGTTGAGTCAACCTTGTGTAAAGCTACATTATGTTCTTGCAAAGAAATGATTTTTGATGATAAAGAACTTACAATTTTATCAAAATCATTAAAGTTTTGTGATAAAACTAATATAAGCTTAGATTTTGTTGACAAAACAATAATTTTTAATTTAATTGTTAATAATGCAAAGACACAAGAGGATTTAAGTTACACAGATTTAGTCCATTATGACGCTGAGGTTTTTGACGATGATAGGTAAATATTTTATGACCTGAGGGAAAAGACTGAGGTTTTTTATCCCGATAAGGATTACGACGAGCAGAAGCTTTTTGCCGTTGCAAATTTTATAAAAATGTTAAACTACGATTTCGACAATGAGTTCGCATTTGGCTCTGTAGATGTCAAGGTTGGCAAAGGTTTAATTTTAAATGCGAAAGTTAATAGCATTGATGTTGACTCACCTCGACGTATTGAGGTTTTTCGTCAGCTTTTAGAATATTCCGAGAGCTTTAAAATTGAGGCTTGTGAGGACAATGATTGCAGGTTTGAATTTGAAATTAAAGAATTAATGTAAAAGAAAGGAAATTAGTATTATGGGTTTATTAGTAAATTTATTCACAATCGCAGGAGGTAGTGCGCTTTTAACAGGCAAGAGCATCTCCGAAAAAAGACACGCAAAAAAAATTGATGACAAGCTTGAACAAGGCTACATTGGCACAAACGAAAAAAGGCAGCGCTATTTGCTCAATTTGTTACTTAGCGACGATCCAAAACAGTATGCGGAGTTCGAAGAAATTTGGGGCAAGAAGTTTGTAAGGAGTGACTATGGCTCATTAGCCGAACTACACAAACCAATTAAAGAAATCGCAGACAGGAAAGGTTGGGAAATGATAAGGACAAGTGGTTGTCCATATGGAAAAGAAGACCCAATTTGGGCTTTGTATCATGAATGTAGAAGACGTAATTATGGATATTAATACAATAATATAAAGCTCTTATTTTGTGCTTTATGTTATAGTAGAGTATTTGCTAATATATTTTTATATTGAATAATCATAAAGTAATAAATTGACAATTTTACTTGTATGCTGTAATATAAAACTATCAAAATTAGGAGTAAAATTATGAAAACTAAGGAAAAGGTTGAAAGTAAGAAAGGGAAAAAATTGAAAATTGTTTTGCTTGTTATTGCGGCAATAGTTATCGTAGCCGTTGCTTTTATAAATTTAACTACTTTGCCGAAATATGACGATGATAAAAATGTTATTTATGTCGGTTCTATGGTGAAGTCAAAAACAATAGATTATAAGGATAAAAGCGGCGAGGGGCTGACTAAAAATCCTGTTATTAAAATTATGCAAATGGTTTGGCGCTTTTGTGACGGCGGTGATAAAAGCAAGCACGCAAAGCAAAATCCGCCTCAAAATATTGAACTTATAAGCGATATTGCGTACATAGATGACGGAAATTATTATCATAAGCTTGACGTGATGTATCCTAACAATATTTCTGAAAATGATAAGCTTCCGGTTATTATTGATATTCACGGCGGCGGTTGGATGTATGGTGATAAAGGGCTTAATGAAAATTATTGCCGTGCGCTTGCCGACAGGGGATATGTTGTTTTTGATATTAACTACCGTCTTGTGCCTGATGTTAATGTTAATGAGCAGATTAAGGACGTTATGTCTGCGCTTAAATGGATAGGTGAAAATATTGACAACTATCCTTGCGACCATGAAAATATTATGCTTACGGGTGATTCGGCAGGCGGTATGCTGGCATCTTACGCAGGTGTTTTACTTCAAAGTGAAGAATTAAGAGATATATTTGATACCGAAAGCGCCGATATTAAGCTGACTGCTCTGGTTTTGACTTCTCCTGTTTCCTATATGAAGGACGGCGGTTGGTTCAGCGTTTATACAAAGCCGCTTTGGGGAAAAAATTATAAAAACAGCAAAACATACAATTATATGGATTTTGATGAGATTTTGCCTTTTGCAAATGAAATGCCGCCTACATATTTGATTACAAGCAGCGGGGATACTCTTGCAGAGAAACAAACCGTTCAGCTTTATGAGCTTTTAAAAAAGAACGGCGTTTCGTGTGAACTTGCAAATTACGGTAAGGAATACGGCGAAACTTTGCCTCATGTGTTCAGTGTTTTGCAACCCTTTGAACCTGCCGGTAAGGACGCAATAGACAAAGCACTTGCCTTTTATCAAAATGAAATGAAACAAGGCGTAAATTAAGATTTTAATTGCGCTGATTATGCTGCTTTGACAGCGACTCGATGATAAAATCATTTCGGTGTTATATATGACGAAAAACAAATTGCTTGATTCTAATCAGCTTAAAATAATTGCAATTGTCGCTATGACGGTTGACCATATTGCGTGGATGCTTTTTCCCGGTTATCCGAGGGAAGCGTTGCCTGTTATTATGCATATTATCGGAAGGCTTACTTGCCCGATTATGTGCTATTTTATAGCAGAGGGATATCATTATACTAAAAATATAAAGAAATATACTTTTAGATTGTTCCTTTTTGCATTTATATCTCATTTCGCATATATTTTTGCATCTAACGATTTTGTTGATGTTAAATCCTTTATCCCTTTTTATTACGGCAATTTTCTTAACCAAACGAGTGTAATGTGGTCGCTTGCATGGGGACTTGTTATGCTTCGAGTGGCTTGCAGTAACAAGTTAAATAATGTTTTAAAAGTTTTATTTGTTATTTTGATATGCATAATAACTCTTCCAAGCGATTGGAGTTGTATTGCCGCACTTTGCATTATGGCGATAGGTACAAATAGGGGAAATTTCAAAAATCAAATGCTTTGGATGATTTTTTATGTGTTCCTTTATTCATTAGTTTATTTCTTTGCTATTGATAAGCTTTATGGTATTATTCAAATGGCGGTTGTTATTTCAATTCCTGTTATTTATCTTTATAACGGTCAGCGAGGAAAAAATGAAAAGGTCAATAAATTTATGAAATGGTTTTTCTATATCTATTATCCTCTTCATCTTGCAATAATCGGAGTAATAAATTTAGTATAAATAAAAAAAGACGTGATGCAAAACTGCATCACGTCTTTAATCTTATAACTGCGAGGCTTCGTAAGAAACGCCTAAAAGTGCCGAGTCGCTTTTTAATTTTGAGCGTACTATATTAACGTTTTTAAAATTATCCATAAGAAGATTATATATTTTCCTGTCAATAAGGTCGATAACATAATCCTCGTTCATAATTCCGCCGCCAAGGACTATCAATGGTGGATTGAAAATATAGATAATGTTAATAAGACCTATAATCATTTCATCAATCCATTTGTCGATGACCGACCTTATTTCCGGTTTGCTGAAATTCTCTTTTTCAAAAATTTGAAATGCATTAAGATTAGTTGAGTTTGCCTTATTTACAGCTTCAATAAGCGCTTTTGCAGAAGCATAACATTCATAACAGCCTTCTCCGCCGCAGGTGCATTGCTTACCACCGGCATGAGTAATCATATGACCGAATTCTCCTGCGGATGATGTATTACCTTTATAAAGCTTGTTGTTAAGGAACATTGCACCGCCTATGCCTGTTCCGTAAGTAAGGCATAAAAAGTCGCTGTGTCCCTTTCCTGCACCGAATCTTGCTTCACCGAGAGCAAATGCGTTTACATCGTTTTCAACAAAGGTGGGAATATTTGTCTTATTTTCAATAATCTTTTTTACCATCATTCCGGTGTAATAGGGAATGTTATCGGTTGAATATACTACTATACCGTTTTCGCTGTCAACCTGACCGGCTGTAGAAATTGCAATGCGGTCTATGTTTTCATAGCTTTCGATTATGCGTATAATTTTTTGAACAAGCTCCTGACCGCCTTTTTGTGCCTCGGTAGGTACTGTATGCCTGTCGGTAAGATTGAATTTTTCGTCACAAATAGCATATTTGATATTTGTTCCGCCGATATCGAATGCCAATATTCTCATAGTATCACTCCATATATGTATTGTTCTTTAATAATTATATCAATTTATTTTGTTGAATTCAATAGTTATTGAAAATACGTTAAATTTGTGATATAATTAAATAAATAATTTATCTTAAGGAGATAGGTATGGCTGATGAAATTAAAGAGGAAAAGCTTGACAGTCCTCTTGTAGTACACAAAAAGGGAGATGCTTCTTACCAAGAAGAAGGCAACGAGGTAAGTATGCAAAATACTCACGTTGATGAGGACTCTGATGCCCCTACACTTGAAAGGCATAGATTTAAAAAAGAAAAGAAAAAGAAAAAATGGCCATATATGCTTGCTGTAATTGTTGTAGCTGCAGTTGTTGTTATTGCCTTGCTTGTTAATAACGGTACAATTAATCTTTCGAAAAAGGAAACTACGTCAGATTCCACTAAGTCGTATACAACAGATGTTGTTAATCCTTTTAAAGATACAATCACCATTAAAGGCACATATATTTTCTATGAAGGTACCGAGCTTGACGATATCGGCTCTCTTGAAAGGGAAATTAAGTATCAGGATGCGGACAAAACATTTAACGTTCAGGATGAGCATGCCGATTCTAATTTTTTGAATAAAGAGGTTTTGCCGCTTCTTACCAAGTATAAAATGAAATATAATGTCACTCATATACAGTCATCGGGTCTTATTTCAAAATATGAGGCAACTACACAAGCAGTAAGCGACACCGCACCGTCAAGTGACGCACAGGTGTCAGATGCTCAACCGCCGCAACAATGATTTTATGGATATTGAATTATTAGCGAATAAAATAAATCTTAATAGTGAACTAAAAAATAAAGTGCTTAGCCTTGTCGAAAGGGACAGGGCTAAGCTTATTTCTTTATGTGAAAAAGCAGATAACGATAATTTTAAATCTGTTTTCACTAAAAATGATATGATTAAGCTTGCAGTAGCACTGCTTTACAGTGTTGAATTTACTTATCCTAAATATCAAAAGGCAGTTATAAGCGATGAAATATATTTTGAAACAATGAAAGATATTGCCATTTGGTGCGAAAACAATAACAATAAAGGGTTGAAAAATCTTCCTTGGATAAAAAATCATCTTAATTTTGAACTGTTTAAATTGGGAAGGCTTCAATTTCAATTTTATAAGTGTGATAATCGCACTTTGAATTATGATTTATTACCTTTTAATTTCGGTGAAAATCTTATATATGTTCATATTCCGCAGGGCGAAAAGCTTGTTTATGCCGAGTGCGTTAATTCACTTAAAAATGCTAAAACTTTTTTTGGCGAGTATTTTCCGAATTATGATTTTGATTATTTCTTTTGTGAAAGCTGGCTTTTATACGGCGAAAATTGGCAATTTATGAATAGCTCAAGTAATATTTTGCAGTTTTCAACTTTGTTTGATTTGGTATATTCGGTTGAAGATGACAGGCAAGCGATTGAACGCATTTTTGGAAAAAGGAAAATTATAAAATCAAAATATGAAGAAAAAACCACTTTGCAAAGAAACGCTAAACGCTTTATGCAAAATGGCGGTAAATTGGGTGTGGGTATAGGAATACTCAATAAAAACGATATTTAAAGATTTTTATAGTAATTTACGGCTAATTCATCACAGCGCTCATTATATGGGTGGCCGTTATGACCCTTTACCCAATTAAACGTAACTTTGTGATTTTCGAGCAAAGGCAAAAGAGCTTTCCATAAATCGACGTTTAAAGCAGGCTTTTTGTCTGCTTTTTTCCAATTGTTTTTTTCCCAATTATATACCCAACCCTTTGTGATTGAGTCGCAAACATATTTTGAGTCGGTGGTAAGATAAACCTCGCAAGGCTCTTTGAGAGCCTTTAATGCTTCTATAACCGCAGATAATTCCATTCTGTTATTTGTTGTTTCTTCACAGCCGCCGACAAGCTCTTTTTCGTTATTTCCATAGACGAGTATTGCCGCCCAGCCACCTTTTCCCGGATTTCCGGAGCAGGCACCGTCTGTATATATTTTTACTTCTTTCATATTTTTCACCAAAATGTAAATTTTTATATATTTTACCATTCTTTTTGGCAATAATCAATATAGAGTTTAGTGTCCTATTATTGCTGCCATGCGCTTTGAACACTTGACATTCAATCTATTATCATTTATTATATACTATAATTTCAGTTGAACGGAAAAAATATTTTTAATTCGGAGGTTTATATTTTAATGACAAATCAAAAAAGTCCTTACGGTAAGATTGCTGACGGAAAACGGAATTCCAAGAAGCGATATGTAACTTATCGTAAGACAAACAAGAAAAAGGCTCAAATTCCGCCTGAGAAGAAGGAGTCTGTACGTATAGCATTTTTAGGCGGTATTAACGAAATCGGAAAGAATATGACTCTTTACGAATACGGCAACGATATGTTTCTTGTCGATTGCGGTCTTGCATTTCCAGATTCCGATTTGCCCGGTGTTGACCTTGTAATTCCTGATTTCAGCTACGTTGAACATAATGCTGATAAAATCAGGGGCATAATCATTACTCACGGTCACGAGGACCATATAGGCGGACTTGCTTATCTTCTTAAAAAGGTAAACATTCCTATTTATGCAACAAAATTAACAATCGGCTTAATTAAGGGTAAACTTGAGGAGCATAGGCTTTTAAACTCGGCAAAACTTGTTGAAATTAAGCCGAGAGATAACATTACACTCGGTGCTTTCAATATTGAGATGATTCATGTTAATCACTCTATTCCCGATGCCGTAGGTCTTGCTATTCGTTGTCCTGCCGGAGTTATTATTCAAACCGGCGACTTTAAGATTGATACGACCCCTGTTGACGGCGATATGATTGATTTAAGCCGTTTTGCAGAATACGGCCGTAAAGGCGTATTGGCTCTTCTTTCGGATTCTACAAATGCCGAGCGCCCCGGATATACACCGAGTGAAAAATCAGTCGGCGACAGTTTTGAAAACCTCTTTAGAAAAGCAAATAAAAAGAGAATCGTTGTTGCAACTTTCGCTTCTAATATCCACAGGGTGCAGCAGATTATTGATGTTGCGTGTGCACGCCACCGCAAGGTTGCCGTTGTAGGAAGAAGCCTTGAAAATCTTGTTAAAGTCGGAAGTGAACTTGGATATCTTAATGTTCCGCAGGGAATTTTGATTGATATTAATACTATTAAAAATTATTCTGATGACCAGCTTGTAATTATTACAACCGGCTCTCAGGGCGAGCCTATGTCTGCTCTTACGAAGATTGCTTTCGGCGCTCACACAAAGGTTACATTATCGCCTAATGATTATGTTATTATTTCGGCTACTCCTATTCCGGGTAATGAAAAAATGGTAGGCAATGTAGTTAATGAACTTATGCGTCACGGCGTTGAAGTTATATATGAAAAAATGTATGATGTTCATGTTTCCGGCCATGCCTGTCAGGAAGAACTTAAACTTATGATAGGGCTTGTTAAGCCTAAATATTTTATTCCTGTTCACGGCGAGCAAAAGCATCTTCAAAAGCATGCTAAACTCGGCGAAGCAATGGGCATTGATAAGAAAAATATTTATATTGCAAATATCGGTGAAAAAATTGAACTTGCCGACGATAAAATAAAACTTGTTGAAAACGTTCCGTCGGGTGAAGTTTATGTTGACGGTATCGGTGTAGGCGACGTCGGCAATATCGTTCTTAATGACAGAAAGCATCTTTCTATGGACGGTATTATTATAGTTGTAGCAACTATTGACAGTTCAACCGGTCAGGTTATAAGCGGTCCGGACATTGTTTCAAGGGGCTTTGTATATGTTCGTGAAAACGAGGCTCTTATGAACTCGGCAAGGGATCTTGCATGCAGAGTTATTGATGAAAACTATAATGTTAAATTCCATGATTGGAATGCAGTTAAATCAGGGCTTCGTGATGAACTTTCACGATTGATGTATGAGAGAACAAAGCGCAGACCTATGATTTTGCCTATTTTGATGGAAATATAACGGAGGATACAAAAATGAAGGTTATTTTACAGCAGGATGTTAAAAATCTCGGCAAAAAGGGTGACCTTGTAAATGCTTCAGACGGATATGCGAGAAATTTTCTTTTCCCAAAAGGACTTGCAATTGAAGCAAATTCAAGCGCTATGAATGATTTTAATAATAAAGAAGCTTCTAAGAAATTTCATAAAGCTGAAGAGATTAAAGCGGCTCAGGCTGATGCTGCAAAGCTCGACGGCAAAACCTTTAAACTTACGGCAAAAGCAGGTGCCAACGGAAAACTTTTCGGCTCTGTTACGTCTAAGGATGTTTCAAAGCAGATTAAAGATGAACTTGGAATTGATATTGATAAGAGAAAAATCGTTATGCCGGATGTAAAGGCGTTTGGTACTGTTCAAGCTGAAATTAAGGTTTATCAAGGCATCAGCGCAAAGGTGTTTGTCCAGGTTTCGGAGGCTTAATTTATGGCTGAATCGTTAAATGTTTCAGGCTCGGTTAATATGCCTTTTAATCTTGAAGCAGAGCAATCTGTTTTAGGCTCAATATTAATTAAGCCGGAATGTATAGAAGAGGTAATTGAACACGTTAATGCCGATTCGTTCTATCTTCCTCAGCATAATGCAATATTCAGCAGTATGATGGTGATGTACAGCAATTCAAAGGCTATAGACCCTGTTATTATTGCTGACGCACTTGCCAAGGACGGAAAATACGATGAGGCTGGCGGCAGAGATTATCTTTTGCAGCTTGCTCAATCAGTTCCTTCAACAGCTAATGTTGTATATTATGCAAAAATCGTAAAAGAACAGTATTATCTTCGCCAACTTGTATCTCTTTCGTCAAAAATTATTGAGGATGCAACAAGCGGTGAGGCTGATGCGACAAGCATTTTGGAAAATGCGGAGCAAAGTATTTATAATATCCGCCAGGGCAGGGAATCAAACGGTCCCGCAAAGGTAAGCGAGGTTATAGTTAACGACGTATATACAAAGCTTGCACAAATAACAGGGGACGATAAGGAAAAATATAAGGGAATTCCGTCAGGTTTCGGTATGCTTGATAAAATGCTTACGGGCCTTAATAAGGGTAATCTTATTCTTATAGGCGCCCGTCCTGCTATGGGTAAAACAAGTTTTGCGCTCAATCTTGCTCAAAATATTACAATGGGCGCAAGAAAAAAGTGTATAGTTTTCAGCCTTGAAATGCAGAAAACCGAACTTGCCGAGAGACTTCTATCTTCTCAGGCAGGTGTTGAATCTCAAAAGCTTAAAACAGGGGAACTAACCGATGAGGAATGGGTAAGGCTTGGCAATGCTGCGGCAACATATAATGATGTTGAACTTTATCTTGATGACACATCAGCTATTACTGTTCCTGAAATTAAGTCACGTGTTCGCAGAATGAGAGGCGTTGATTGCATTATTATTGACTACCTCGGTCTTATTTCCTCTGCAACCAAAAAGGAAAACAGAGTTCAGGAAGTATCTGAAATTACACGTAGCTTGAAAATGATGGCTAAGGATTTGAATATTCCTGTTATCTGTTGTGCTCAGCTTTCCAGAGGTACCGAAGGTCACGGCAAAAACCATAAGCCACAGCTTGCCGATTTGCGTGAATCAGGCTCTATCGAGCAGGATGCCGATATAGTTCTTTTCCTTTATCGTGAAGCATATTACAGTACAGAGGTTGATGAGGATAAGCAGGAACAAATTGATGCCAATAAAACAGAACTTATTGTTGCGAAAAACCGTCACGGCGCAACAGGCTCAATTGAATTGACCTTTGATAAAGAATATACTCGATTTAGGTCTGTTGATAAATCTAATTATGAATAAAAAAGCAATTAACACCGTAGAAAAATATAATATGCTTTCAAAAGGTGATAGAGTTCTTGTTGCTGTTTCAGGCGGTGCAGACTCTATGGCTTTGTTAGAGTTTTTTATATCAATTAAAGACAAATATGATTTGAACCTTTGTGCCGCTCATATAGAACACGGCATACGTGGTGAAGAATCTTTGAGTGACGCTCTTTTTGTAAAAAAATATTGTGAAAAATCAGGCGTTAAACTTTATATGAAGTCTATAAATGCTCCCTATCTTGCAAAAAAAGCAGGTATGGGTGTCGAAGAATATTCACGACAGGCAAGATATGACTTTTTTAGTACAATACCCTGTGATAAAATTGCAACTGCCCATAATTTAACAGATAATGCGGAAACTCTTTTATTCAGGCTTGCAAGGGGAACGGGGCTTAAAGGGGCTTGTGCAATTCCGCCCGTAAGGGATAAAATCATTCGCCCTTTTATAGAAATTTCTTCTGATGAAATTCGTGCTTGGTGTAATGACAATAACATTGCTTACAGAATAGACAGTACAAATAAAGACGATACTTACAGCAGAAATCTTATTAGGCTACAAATGTTGCCGCTTTTTCAAAGGTTAAACAACGGATATCTTGAAAACATCAATGATTTTATCAGCGACGTTAATGATGACTATTCTTTTATTATGAACGAAGCGCAAAAGGCATATAATATTTCGGTTGTTAACAATGAAATAGAACTTAATAAATTAAATTTGCTTGATAACGCAATAAAAAAACGTGTTATTAAATTATATTTTGAAAATAATAATTTGAATTTAGACCGTATTCATTTGCAAAATATCAATAAGATTACGCAAAAAAGCGGAAAAATTCAAATAAAAAATGATTTATACGCTATTAGTGCAAAGGGCAAACTTCGCATTGCAAATCTGAAAAATTCGCCTAAATTAGATGAAATCGTAACCGAAATTTTAAATATTAATGAATTTAACGATAAAAATGTTGATTTTTATTGTGACTGTGATAAAATTATCGGCAGCGTTACAATTCGCAAAAGATTACCCGGTGACAGCTTAAAACCTGCCGGCAGAAATGTTAACAAAACTCTTAAAAAGCTTTTTAACGAAGCGGCTTATCCGATTGAAAAAAGAAACGGCGATATTGTTGTTTGTGACGATAAGGGTATTATCGGCATTATCGGGCTTTGTGCTGATGACAGAGTCAAAAAGGATTGTAATACTGAAAATGTTTTTATAATCAAACTTCCTTCGGAGGATTAATTAATGAATAATATGTCAAAAAATTGGAAATCAATACTTGTTTATATTTTGATTCCTATTCTTTTAATAGGCGCTGTGATTTATTTTGTTAATTCGCAGACATCTACGCAGTTGAAGTATTCTCAAGTTGTTTCTATGTTTAAAAATAACGAGGTTTCCGAGTTCAGTCTTGATTTATCAAGCGGTAATCTTGTTTATAAAACCTTTGCTAAGCCGAAGGAGGAAAAGAACTACTCTGTTCCGAATGTTTCATATTTCCTTGATGATATCAGGGAAAGTGTTGATAAATATAATGACGAGCATAGCGATAAGCCGATTGTTTATGACTATAGGGCAGGAACGTCAAATGCTTGGATTTACAGTATGATTCCGTCACTTCTTATGTTTGTCGTTTTGATAGCGCTGGGAATTTATGCGTTTAGGAAAATGAGCGGCGCTATGAATAGCGAAACAAACCGTACCTTGGGATTTGGCAAAATTAAAACCAAAACTCTTGTTGAGGATGAAAAGCGCAAGACTACATTTAAAGACGTTGCCGGTTGTGACGAGGAAAAAGCGGAACTTGAGGAACTTGTTGAATTTCTCAAAAATCCCGAAAGCTTTACTGAGCTTGGCGCAAGAATTCCGAGAGGTGTACTTCTTGTAGGCCCTCCGGGTACAGGTAAAACCCTCCTTGCAAGAGCCGTTGCAGGTGAAGCAGGCGCACCGTTTCTTTCAATTTCAGGCTCTGACTTTGTTGAAATGTATGTCGGCGTCGGTGCTTCACGTGTAAGAGATTTGTTTGAACAAGCTAAGAAAAAAGCACCTGCAATTGTATTTATTGATGAAATTGATGCAGTTGGTCGTCACAGAGGTGCCGGCACAGGCGGCGGCAATGATGAAAGAGAACAAACTCTTAATCAGCTTCTTGTTGAAATGGACGGTTTCGGCACTAACAGCGGTATTATTGTTATTGCTGCAACAAACAGACCGGATGTCCTTGACCCGGCTCTTTTAAGACCCGGCAGATTTGACAGGCAAATTACCGTTAACAGACCCGATGCTCAGGGTAGAGAGGATATACTTAAAGTTCATTCTCGTAATAAGCCGCTTGGTCCCGATGTTGACCTTAAAGAAATTGCTAAAGATACAATCGGTTTTACGGGTGCAGACCTTGAAAACCTTTTGAATGAAGCTGCCCTTCTCGCAGTAAGACGTAAGAAAAAGGCTCTTACTATGCAAGAAATTTCCGATGCAACCTCACGTGTTGAAATGGGTACTGAGAAAAAATCGCATAAGTATTCCGAAAAAGCCAAGAAACTTACTGCATATCACGAAGCAGGTCACGCTGTTTCATCATATTATATTGAGGGCCACGACCCGGTTAAAGAAATTTCAATTATTCCCCGTGGAATGGGTGCCGGCGGCTACACTTGGTATACTCCTCAGGAGGAAAATTATAATTCAAAGGCAGATATGCTTGATGATTTGATTTCTCTTCTTGGCGGACGTGTAGCTGAAGCGCTTTCGCTTAACGATATTTCGACCGGTGCGTCAAATGACCTTCAGCGTGCAACATCAATTTGCCGTGATATGGTTTCTAAATACGGTATGAGTGACGAACTCGGTCCTGTTGTTTACAGTGATGATAATAACGAAGTATTCCTCGGTAAAGATTACGGTCACGTAAACAATTACAGTGAAGCAACAAGTGCAAGAATTGATGAGCAGATTGAAAAGATGATGAGAAAAGCTTATTCTCAAACCGAGAGTATTCTTAAGACTCATTATGATAAGCTTGAGCTTGTGGCTGAAACGCTTATTAAGAATGAAAAAATTTCAGGTGATGAGTTTACTCAGCTTATGAAAAACGGCTTTATTGCCGATGAAAAAGTAAGGGAAAACGAGGAAACTCAGGCAGAAGATACCGAAATTGTTGATGTTGAAAATGTCAACGAAGACGATTTATCTTCAAATGATATGAAAGATTAATTTAATAAATAAAATCAGAGTGACGATGCATATAGTACCAGTATTGTCACTCTTTTTTATGTATTCTTGACTTTTATACAAGATATAGTATATAATAATATCAATTTTGAACTTCGACTTGGAGGGATAGTATTGGCAAAAAAACAAGAATATGGCAATGAAAGTATTAAGTCATTAAAGGGTGCGGACAGGGTAAGAAAAAGACCTGCCGTTATTTTCGGCTCTGATGGTTTAGAGGGCTGTGAACACTCTGTTTTTGAAATTATGTCAAACTCAATAGATGAGGCGAGAGAGGGCTACGGTAATAAAATTTGCGTAACCCGTTTTCTTGACGGCTCTGTTGAGGTGCAGGACTTTGGTCGTGGTATTCCTGTTGATTACAATAAAAACGAGGATAAATATAACTGGGAACTTCTTTTCTGCGAAATGTATGCAGGCGGTAAGTACGATAACGGCGGCGATAACTATGAATTTTCGCTCGGTTTAAACGGTCTCGGTCTTTGCGCTACGCAGTATGCTTCCGAATATATGGAGGCAGAAATTCATACCGACGGCTATAAGTATACCTTGCACTTTGAAAAGGGCGAAAATATCGGCGGCCTTAAGAAAGAAAAGTATGATAAAAAGGATACAGGCACACGAATTAAGTGGAAGCCTGATTTGGATGTTTTTACCGATATTAATATTCCTATTGAGTATTTTCAGGAAACTATTAAAAGACAGGCTATCGTAAACGACGGCGTTAAGTTTATACTCAAAAATCAAACCTCTGCTTCTAAATTTGAAACATTTGAATACTGCTATAATGACGGTATTATGGACTATGTAAAGGAAATAGCAGGAGATACGGCTTTCACAACCCCACAGTATTGGGAGTGCGAAAGAAAGGGTAAGGACAGAGAAGATTTACCCGAATATAAGCTTAAAATAAAATCTGCTATTTGCTTTTCTTTAAAAAATCAGCTTAAGGAATATTATCATAACTCAAGTTTTTTGGAGCACGGCGGTGCTCCCGAAAAGGCTTTCAGAAGTGCGTTTGTTAATCAAATTAACGCTTATCTTAAAGCAAATAATAAGTATTCCAAAAATGACGGGCAAATTAATATTCAGGATGTTGAGGATTGCATAATTTTTGTTGTGTCGTCGTTTTCTACTCAAACCTCTTACGAAAATCAGACTAAAAAGGCTATCACTAATAAATTTATTCAAGAGGCTATGACTGATTTCTTCAGAAAGCAGTTAGAGGTTTATTTTATTGAAAATAAAATGGACGCAGATAAGATTTCTAATCAAGTTCTTATTAATATGCGTGCAAGAATAAAGGCAGAAAATACAAGAAAAACGCTTAAAACCTCACTTCAGTCAAAGATGGATATGACAAATCGTATTCAAAAATTCGTTGACTGCCGTTCAAAGGACGTTAATGAACGTGAGGTGTTTATAGTAGAGGGTGACTCTGCTTTGGGTGCTTGTAAGCAGGCAAGAGATGCTTCTTTTCAGGCAATTATGCCTGTAAGAGGTAAAATTTTAAATTGCCTTAAATCTGATTACGATAAAATTTTCAAAAGCGAAATTATTACTGATTTGATTAAGGTACTCGGTTGCGGTGTCGAGGTTAAGAGTAAGGCCGCAAAGGATTTATCTCTTTTTGATATAAATAATCTTCGTTGGTCAAAAATTCTTATTTGTACCGATGCCGATGTCGACGGCTTCCATATCAGAACACTTATTTTAACTATGATTTACAGGCTTATGCCTAAGATTATTGAAGCGGGCAAGGTTTATATTGCCGAATCTCCGCTTTATGAGGTTACGTGTAAGGACCAAACCTATTTTGCTTATAACGAAAAGGAAATGGACGAGATTAAAGAGGAAATAGGCGACCAAAAATATACCGTTCAGCGTTCAAAGGGACTTGGCGAAAATGAGGCTGAAATGATGGCTCTTACCACTATGAACCCTAAAACAAGACGTCTTATTAAGGTTACACCCGATGATGCTCAAAAAACTTCCGAAATGTTTGATTTGCTTTTGGGTGATAATCTTGAAGGACGTAAGGAATATATTTCGGATTACGGTCATCTTTATCTTGATGCCGCAGATGTCAGCTAAGGAGGTAATTTGTTTTGGCTAAGAGAAAAATTAATAAAGACGAAGCAAAAAATCAGCCTCTTGCAGATAACGTTCATATCAAAGGTGCAGGTTCTGTTCAGGACGAGGTGATTACTAACACCTTAACTGATAACTTTATGCCTTATGCTATGAGCATTATTCTCTCACGTGCCATTCCGCAGATTGACGGATTTAAACCGTCGCACAGAAAACTTCTTTATACAATGTATAATATGGGGCTTTTGCAAAGCGGAACAATTAAGAGTGCTAATATTGTAGGGCGTACAATGCAGTTAAACCCTCACGGTGATGCGGCGATTTATGAAACCATGATACGTTTATCCCGTGGTAACGAAACATTGCTTTATCCTTATGTTGAATCAAAGGGTAACTTCGGTAAAGCTTACAGTAAAAATATGGTATATGCCGCTTCTCGTTATACCGAGGCTAAGCTGGCGCCTATTTGCCATGAACTTTTTGACGATATTAAGTCAGACACGGTCGATTTCGTTGACAACTATGATAACACAATGAAGGAACCTACTCTTTTACCCGTTACCTTCCCGTCAATTCTCTGTAATGTTACTACCGGTATTGCCGCAGGTATGGCGTCGTCAATTGCTTCGTTTAACCTTAAGGAAATATGCGATACAACAATTGCTCTTATGAAAAATCCCGACCATGAGGTCAGCGATACACTTCTTGCTCCTGATTTTGTAGGCGGCGGATATATTCTTTATGATAAAGAAGAATTTGATAAAATTTATCGTACGGGCAGAGGCTCGGTTAAGGTTCGTGCAAAATATAGCTATGATAAAAAATATAACTGTATTGATATTACCCAAATTCCGCCTACTGCAACAAGTGAAACAATAATTGATAAAATTGTTGAACTTGTTAAAACAAATAAAATTAAAGAAATCAGCGATGTTCGAGATGAAACAGACCTTTCAGGATTGAAAATTACAATTGATTTAAAACGTGGAGTTGATCCTGATAAATTTATGGCTAAGCTTTATAAATCCACTCCTCTTCAGGACTCGTTTAGCTGTAATTTTAACGTTCTTATTAAGGGCAGACCTATGGTTTTGGGCGTTAGGGATATTCTTCTTGAATGGGTTGATTTCAGGCTTGAATGTATCAGAAGAAGAGTTACGTTTAATCTTAATAAAAAGAAAAATCAACTGCATTTATTAAAAGGTCTTTCTAAAATTCTTCTTGATATAGACAAAGCAATTAAAATTGTCAGGGAAACAGAGAGTGAGTCAGAGGTTGTGCCAAACCTTATGATTGGCTTTGGTATTGATGAAATTCAGGCTGAATATGTTGCAGAAATAAAGCTTCGTCATTTAAACCGTGAATATATCTTGAAGAGAATTAAAGATATTGAACAACTTGAAAATGAAATTGTTGAACTTGAAGATATCCTTTCAAGCAAAAATAAGATGAAAAAAATTATCATCAAAGAACTTGAACAGGTTACAAAGAAGTATGATAACGGCAGAAAAAGTGAAATACTTTATTCTATTGACGAAAGCGTTGAAGAAGAAGCGGTTGAGATTCCAGATTATCCCGTAACTTTGTTTATTACAGAACACGGATATTTCAAGAAAATCAAAACCGCAAATCTTCGTATGAGCGGTGAACAAAAAATTAAAGAAGGAGATACTCTTCTTCCTGAAATTGAATGTTCAAATAAAGATGAACTTTTGTTTTTTACAAATCAATGTCAGGTTTATAAGGCTAAGGTTGATGATTTTGCAGATACAAAAGCTTCAGTTCTCGGCGAATACGTTCCCGGAAAGCTTGAAATGGCAGAGGACGAGCAGGTCGTATATACCGCAGTTATAAGCGATTACACGGGATATATGATTTTTGTTTTTGAAAACGGTAAGCTTGCAAAGGTTGATATGGCTTCTTATGCTACTAAGACAAACAGAAAAAAGCTTATCAATGCTTATTCGAATAAATCGCCTTTAGCTCAGGCAATTTACATTAAAGAGGATACAGAACTTGTTATTTGCTCGTCAAGCGGAAGAATGCTTCTTGTTAATACGGGTGCGATTTTGCCTAAGACGACTAAGGATACGCAAGGTATTTCAGCAATGAAACTAAAGAAAACTCACAAAGTCGTTTCACTCCATATTTATCAAGAGGGCGAATTTGAGAAAGCTTGGAGATTTAGAGCTAAAAATTTGCCGGCGGCAGGTGCGCTTCCGAGTGAAAATGACGTTGCTGAGCAGATAACATTTTAAAAAATAAAATAACACTTGCATTTTTATTTTGCTTGTGCTATAATTCATTAGTAATTTATATAGACGGAGGAGATACTATGCTCTGGTATCATTATGTTTTCGGTGCAGTATTAATTGTATTTTCAATTGTAATTACTATCGTTGTACTTATGCAGGAAGGTCGTTCGCAGAATCTTTCCGGTGCTATTGCCGGCGGTGCTGATACTTTCCTCGGTAAATCAAAGGGAAGAACAATTGAGGCAAAGCTTGAAAGAATCACCAAATGGATGATTGTTGTATTTTTTGTTATAGTACTTGCTGCATTCCTTGTTTTTCTTTTTATAGGATAAGAATTAAAATGATTAACCTTGCGTAATGCAAGGTTAATTTTTTTGTGAGGAAAATATGAATTTTATTATTTTTGATTTAGAATGGAACAATGCTTATAACTATAAATTAAAGCGTGGTATGAATGAGATAATTGAAATCGGCGCAGTAAAGCTTGATGAAAATTTAGATGTAGTTGACACATTTAAGCAGCTTATTAAGCCGCAGCTTTCAAGAAAACTCGGCTCAAGGTTTAAAAATCTTACACATATTACTATTGATGAAATTAA
>OLGB01000167.1_pt1 | contig 96712 bp, 90 predicted proteins | sample 1605691 | NCBI WGS metagenome assembly OLGB01 (sample SAMEA3888925, study PRJEB22519) | human gut metagenome | biome: human gut; feature: human-associated habitat; material: faeces | place: Denmark | collected 2010 | reverse complement strand
CGTGTGGGTCACCCCCGCCTTCCCCAAGCTCATCTACGTGCTGGAGGAGGACAACGTCACCGAGGACTCCCCCTATTGGTATCTGACCAAGCTGGCCGCAAAATGCACCGCCAAGCGCATGGTCCCTGACTATATCTCCGAGAAGATCATGCTCCGGGATAAGGGCGACTGCTATACCTGCATGGGCTGCCGCTCCTTCCTGACCCCCGACCGCTTTACCGAGGCGGGTATCGGCAACATCGCCAACGCCGGCAACTACGAGCCGGGCAAGCACAAGTACTATGGCCGCTTTAACCAGGGCGTGGTCACCATCAACCTGGTGGACGTGGCGCTTTCTTCGGCGGGCAACGTCCAGAAGTTCTGGGAGATCTTTGACGAGCGGCTGGAGCTGTGCCATAGGGCGTTGCTGTGCCGCCATGAGCGGCTCAAGGGCACGCTGTCCGACGCCGCGCCCATCCTCTGGCAGTACGGCGCTCTGGCCCGGCTGGAGAAGGGCGAGACCATCGACAAGCTCCTCTTCAACGGCTACTCCACCATCTCTCTGGGCTACGCCGGGCTCTATGAGTGCGTCAAATTCATGACCGGCAAGAGCCACACCGACCCCGAGGCCACTCCCTTCGCCCTGGAAGTCATGCAGCACATGAACGACGCCTGCAAGGGCTGGAAGGCGGAGAGCAACATCGACTTCTCCCTCTACGGTACCCCGCTGGAGTCCACCACCTATAAGTTCGCCAAGTGCCTCCAGAAGCGCTTTGGCGTCATCCCCGGCATCACGGACAAGGGCTACATCACCAACTCCTACCACGTCCACGTCTCCGAGGAGATCGACGCCTTTGAAAAGCTGAAGTTTGAGTCCCAGTTCCAGACCCTGTCCCCCGGCGGCGCCATCAGCTACGTGGAGGTCCCCGATATGCAGGACAACCTGGACGCGGTGCTGCAGGTGATGAAGTTCATCTATGACAACATTATGTACGCCGAGCTCAACACCAAGAGCGACTACTGCCAGTGCTGCGGTTGGGACGGCGAGATCGAAATCGTGGAGGAGGACGGCAAGCTGGTGTGGCGCTGCCCCCAGTGCGGCAACGAGGACCAGGACAAGATGAACGTGGCCCGTCGCACCTGCGGCTACATCGGCACCCAGTATTGGAACCAGGGCCGCACCCAGGAGATCAAGGACCGGGTGCTGCACCTGTAAGAAGCGCGAGCATAGGCGGGCCGGGGGCGATGGAGCGGCGACAGGCCAAAAACAGGCGAACGCGGTCAGCGTGAGCGGCATTTTGGCCGCGCAGCCGCGAAGCGACCCCGACAAGCCCGCCCAATGCGAGCGTGACAGCAAACCATTCAAAGGGGACGGGACCTCCCGTCCCCTTTTTCTATGGGGGGATACCATGTACTACGGCAACATCAAAAACTGCGACGTGGCCGACGGCGAGGGAGTGCGGGTCACGCTGTTCGTCTCGGGCTGTACCAACCGCTGCGAGGGCTGCTTCCAGCCTCAGACCTGGGATTTTCAATACGGCCAGCCCTTTACCAGGGACACCGAGGACCAACTTTTAGAACTGCTGGCACCGGACTACATCAGCGGCCTGACCCTGCTGGGCGGCGAGCCCTTCGAGCCGGAGAACCAGCGGGCGCTTCTCCCGTTTGTCCGGCGTGTGAAGGAGCGCTACCCAGCAAAAAACATCTGGTGCTTTACCGGCTTTACCCTGGATCGGCTCATCGACCCCAATGACCCCAAGCACTGCGAGGCCACCGATGAGCTTCTGTCCCTTATCGACGTGCTGGTGGACGGGCCCTTCATCCAGGCGAAGAAGAACCTGGCCCTTCGCTTCCGGGGCAGCGAGAACCAGCGGCTCATCGACCTCAACGCCACCCGGGCCAAGGGAGAGCTGGTCCTCCTGCCCGACCGGCAGAGGGGACAGGAGATGTGATAAAAAAGGCGTGCCGGGGCACGCCTTTTTTGTTGCCTTGTGGGATAAGAGTGTGCTACAATAGCCGCAAGCGGCTATGTAGCAACTTTATGCCGCCTTTGCTCCCCGGCTTTGCCGGGAACTGCAAAGGATGGCACATTGTATCACACCGCTACGCGGATATGATACAATAGAAGCCGATTTTGAGGAAAGGCGGCGAGGGGATGGAACTGGATATCCAAGAGGCCCTTCGCTATCTGGGGGCAGGCGGCGGGGCCGACGAGGCCCTGACCCGACAGGTGCGGACCGTGGCGGCGGAGCTGGAGGCGGCCCTCCGGCCCCGGTGGTCCTACCGGGTGCTGGAGCTGACCTGGGTCGGCGGCGTGCCCAGCCTGGGCGGTGTGGCTCTGGCCGGAGACCTGGCGGCCAGGATGCTGCGAGAGTGCGGCCAGGCCGCTATTTTGGTGTGCACTCTGGGGACGGAGTTCGACCGCCGAATGCGGGAGACCCAGGCCCGGGACATGGCCCGTGCGGTGATGCTGGACGCCTGCGGCAGCGCGTGGGTAGAGGCCGGGTGCGACGCCGCCGAGGCCGAGCTCCGGGCCCTGGCGCCGGGGAAATTCCTCACCGACCGCTTCTCGCCGGGCTACGGCGATCTGCCCTTGGACGTCCAGGAGCCGCTGTGCGCCTTGGTGGACGCCCAGCGGCGGCTGGGGGTGTACGTCACCCAGAGCCGGATGCTGGACCCCGCCAAGACCGTCACCGCCGTGATCGGTCTGGCGTCTACGCCCCAGCCCGCCCGTATTCGGGGCTGTGACTTCTGTGCCATGAGAAAGACCTGTGCTATCACGAAAGAGGGAAAACACTGTGGAGCGTGAATTTTGGAAAAGCGGCCTGACCCTGCTGGACGGCGCCATGGGCACCATGCTGCAAAAGGCGGACCTGCCCGAAGGGGTCAGGCCGGAGCTGATCGGGATGGACCATCCGGAGCTTTTGACCGGCATCCACCGGGCCTATGTGGCCGCGGGCAGCCAGGTGGTGTGCGCCAACACCTTCGGCTGTAACGGCAAAAAGCTGGCGGGCACGGGATACAGCGTAGCCCAGGTGGCCGCCGCCTCCATCGCCGCGGCCCGGGCCGCCGGGGCCCAGGCGGTGGCCCTGGACGTGGGACCTTTGGGTGAGCTGCTGGAGCCCCTGGGCACCCTGCGCTTTGAAGAGGCCTATGACCTGTTTTGTGAGGTGATGGAGGCGGGGGCCCAGGCCGGAGCCGACCTTGTCTTCATTGAGACCATGACCGATCTCTATGAGACAAAGGCCGCCCTTTTGGCTGCCAAGGAGCGTACCGACCTGCCCGTCTTCGTTTCCATGAGTTTTGATCCGGCGGGGAGGACCTTCACCGGCTGCACCGTGGCGTCTATGGCGGCTACGCTGGAGGGCCTTGGGGCCGACGCCATCGGCTTCAACTGCTCCCAGGGGCCGGACACGCTGGCGCCCTTGGTGGCGGAGCTTGCCCGAAACACCCGGCTGCCCATCATCGCCAAGCCCAACGCTGGCCTGCCCCACCCGGTGGACGGGCACTACGACATGGACGCGGAAGCCTTCCAACGCGCCATGGCCGACTGCGTGGAGGCGGGGGCTACCCTGGTGGGCGGCTGCTGCGGCACCACTCCGGCGTATATCGAGAAGGTCAGGGAGCTGCTGCGTCGCATAAAACCGGCCCAGCGCCGCTATGAGAGCGCCTCCCGGGTGTGTACGCCCACGAAGTGTCTGGACCTCACCGGGGTGGCCGTCATTGGCGAGCGGATCAACCCCACGGGCAAAAAGCGGCTCCAGCAGGCTCTGTTGGAGCGGGACCTGGACTATATTCTGGACCTGGCCGTCCAGCAGGAGGACGCGGGAGCGGACATTCTGGACGTGAACGTGGGCTGCCCCGGCGTGGACGAGGCGGCGCTGCTGCCGCTGGTGGTGAAGAAGCTCCAAAGCGCCGTTTCCCTGCCCTTGCAGCTGGACTCGGCGAACCCCGCCGCGCTGGAGGCGGCGCTGCGGGTGTATAACGGCAAGCCTGTGATCAACTCCGTCAACGGCGACCCTGCCTCCATGGCCGCCGTGCTGCCCCTGGCCAAGCGCTACGGCGCGGCGGTGGTGGCGCTGTGTCTCGATGACAAGGGCCTTCCCAAGACCGCCGGCGGGCGGGTGGACATTGCAAAACGTATTTTGGACGCCGCCTTGGCCCTGGGCATCCCCCGGGAGGACGTGTGGGCCGACTGCCTGACCCTTACGGTCTCGGCCCAGCCCGGCCAGGCGGGGGAGACGCTGGAGGCGGTCCATACCGTGCGCCATGACCTGGGCCTTCAGACGGTGCTGGGGGTGTCCAACATCTCCTTCGGCCTGCCCCAGCGGGGCGTGGTCAACCGCACCTTCCTGGCCGCCGCGTTGAGCCAGGGGCTGACCCTGCCGATCCTGGACCCTAACAAGAGTGAGATGATGGACACCGTTCGGGCCTTCCGGGCCCTCAGCGGTCAGGACGGCCAGTGCGCGGACTATGTGGCCCACTTCGCCGCCCAGAGCGCCGAGGCGCCCCTAAGCGCTCCCGCCCAGGCCGAGCTGACCCTGCGCCAGGCCATCTTACGGGGCTTGCGTGGGGAGGCCGGACGGCTTGCCAAGGAGGCGCTGGTCCAGCGCCAGCCCTTGGAGCTGGTAGAACAGGAGCTGATCCCGGCCCTGGACGCCGTGGGAGAGGAATACGAGGCGGGGCGGCTCTACCTGCCCCAGCTTTTAAGCGCGGCCCAGGCCGCCCAAAGCGTCTTTGACGTCATCGCCGATCAGTTGGCCGCCACGGGACAGGCTCCGGTGCGCCGGGGCGAGGTGGTGGTGGCCACCGTCCGCGGCGATGTTCACGACATCGGAAAAAACATTGCCAAGACCGTGATGGAAAACTACGGCTACGCCATCACCGACCTGGGCCGGGACGTGCCGCCGGAGACGGTGGCGGCGGAGGTTTTCCGGCGGCAGGCGCGGCTGGTGGGGCTGTCGGCCCTGATGACCACCACCCTGCCCGCCATGGAGCGGACGGTGTCGCTTTTGAAGGCCCTGCCCGACCCGCCCAAGGTCTTTGTGGCCGGCGCGGTGGTGACGGAGGACTATGCCCGCTCCATCGGCGCGGACTATTATGCCAAGGACGCCAAGGCCTCGGCCCAGATCGCCAGGGAGGTGCTGGGATGAACGGACTTTGGGACAAGCTCCAGCGGGGCGAGCGGGTGGTGTGCGTGGAGCTGGACCCGCCGGTGGACGACACCATCGAGCCCTTTTTGCGGGGCGTTGCCGCCTTTCAACACGCCGGAGCGGACGCGGTGACCATTGCCGACTCCCCGGTGGGACGGCCCCGGGCAGACAGCAGTCTGCTCTCTTGCAAGATCCGTCGGGAGCTGGGGATGGAGACCCTGCCCCACATGACCTGCCGGGACCGCAACGAGATCGCCACCAAGGCCCTGCTGCTGGGCCTCTCCATCGAAGGGGTCCACAATGTGCTCCTGGTCACCGGCGACCCGGTGCCCGGAGAACACCGGGGCACGGTGAAGAGCGTATTCAACTTCAACTCCCGGCGATTGGCCCGGTACGTATCCTCTCTTAATGAAGAGGTACTGCGCACCCCCTTTCGCGTCTTTGCCGCGCTGAATGTGAACGCCGCCAGCTTTTCCGCCGAGCTGCGCCGGGCCAGGGAGAAGGAGGACTGCGGCGTGGTGGGCTTTTTGACCCAGCCGGTGCTGTCGCAAAGAGCGCTTGAGAATCTGGCCAAGGCCAGGGCGACGCTGAAGGGCAAGCTCCTGGGAGGGATCTTCCCCATTGTCAGCTACAAAAACGCCCTGTTTCTGGACCGTCAGGTCTCCGGCGTAAGCGTGGATCCGGAGATCATCGCCCGCTACGAGGGCAAGAGCCGGGCGGAGGCCGAGGTCCTGGCCCGGACGATCTCTTTGGACATTTTGCGGTGCGTTGAGCCCTTGACCGATGGGACCTATCTGATGACGCCTTTCCAGCGAGTGGAGCTGATGACCGGGCTCATTCAGGCGGCGAAAAAATAGGGGTTGACAAATTCCTAGCAAAGTAGTATGATTTCAACATCCCAAAACAAAGGTGGCCTTTTCCATGTCAAACATTTACACCGCAGCCGACCAGCTCATTGGCCGCACGCCGCTGCTGGAACTGAAAAATCTGGAGCGTGAGCTGGGCCTTGCATGCCGACTGCTGGTCAAGCTGGAGTATTTGAATCCAGCGGGCAGCGTCAAGGACCGGGTGGCCCGGGCCATGCTGGACGAGGCGGAGCAAAGCGGCAAGCTGCAACCTGGCGGCACTATCATCGAGCCCACCTCGGGCAACACGGGCATCGGCTTGTGCGCCGTGGCCGCGGCCCGTGGGTACAGGGTGATCATCGTCATGCCTGACACCATGTCGGTGGAACGGCGGCAGTTGATGCGGGCATACGGCGCGGAGCTGGTCCTCACCGAGGGTGCCAAGGGCATGAAGGGCGCCATTGCCAAGGCGGAGGAACTCCAGGCCCAGACGCCGGGCAGCTTTATCCCCGGACAGTTCACCAATCCTGCCAACCCCGCCGCCCACTACGCCACCACTGGCCCTGAGATCTGGGCGGACACCGACGGCCAGGTGGACTACTTCGTGGCCGGTGTGGGCACCGGCGGCACCATCACCGGCGTGGGCCGGTACCTCAAAGAGCAGGCTCCCGGGGTGAAGATCATCGCCGTGGAGCCCGCGGACTCGCCGGTTTTGAGCCAGGGCAAGGCGGGGCCGCATAAGATCCAGGGCATCGGCGCGGGCTTTGTGCCGGACATTCTGGACACCACCGTCTATGACGAGGTCATCCCGGTGAAGAACGAGGACGCCTTTGCCCTGGGCCGGCTCCTGGGTCGCAAGGAGGGCGTGCTGGTAGGCATTTCCTCCGGCGCCGCGCTGTGGGCGGCGGTAGAGGTGGCCAAGCGGCCCGAGGCCAAGGACAAGACCGTGGTGGCTCTGCTGCCCGACACCGGGGACCGCTATCTCTCCACGGCGCTTTTTGCCGAGCCGTGACAGGTTTTGCTTGACAACACCACCAAAGCGGTGCTACAATGCGGGCAATGATATTTTTTCCGAAGGAGGGGAACCGCCATGACGGGCCGTGATGCCATGATGATGTGCTGGATGGACATGCGGAGCATGCCCACGCTTTGTCGCGCCGGTTTCCCCCAGGTCATGCGGTAACATTCCGCAAGACGTTTGGAACAGTGGGAAGCGCTGGCGCTTCCCACTTTTTTATGGAATGAGGGGGATGAGATATGATCCGCTTGGAGCACGTCAGCAAGACTTTTTCGGGGCAGAGCGAGGTCCACGCGGTGCGGGACGTTTCGCTCCACATCGCCCCGGGGGAGATCTTCGGCATCATCGGCTTCTCCGGCGCGGGCAAGTCCACGCTGGTGCGGTGCATCAATCTGCTGGAAAAGCCCACCCAGGGCAAGGTGTTCGTAGACGGCGTGGAGCTGACCGCCCTGGGCGAGAAGGCTCTGCGGCAAGAGCGAAAGAAGATGGGCATGATCTTTCAGCAGTTCAACCTGCTGATGCAGCGGACCTGCCTGGACAACATCTGCTTCCCCATGGAGATCGCGGGGATCAGCCGGGCCGCGGCCCGGCAGCGGGCCATGGAGCTCTTGGAGCTGGTGGACCTGCCCGATAAGGCCAAGGCCTATCCCGCCCAGCTCTCCGGCGGGCAGAAGCAGCGCATCGCCATTGCCCGGTCTCTGGCCTCCGATCCCAAGGTCCTGCTCTGCGACGAGGCCACCTCCGCCCTGGACCCCCAGTCCACCCGCGCTATTCTCCGACTCATCCAGAAGATCAACCGGGAGACGGGCATCACCGTGGTCATCATCACCCATGAGATGGCGGTGGTGGAGGAGATCTGCCACAAGGTGGCCATTTTGGACCACGGCGATATGGTGGAGACCGGCCGGGTAGAGGATATCTTCTCCAATCCCCAGACCGACGCGGGGCGGCGGCTGGTCTACCCAGACGGCGTGTCCTTGGAGCAGTTCCCCGTGGCCAACGTGGTCCGGGTGGCCTTCAACGGCGGGTCGTCCTATGAGCCCTTGGTGGCCTCGCTGGCCATCGACTGCGGTGTGAAGGTGAACATCCTGGGGGCCGACACCCGGAACATCGACGGTAAGGCCTTTGGCACCATGCTGCTGGGCCTGCCTGAGGACAAGGCCGAGGCGGCCAAGGCCATGACCTACCTCAAGGGCCAGGCCGATGTGACGGTAGAGGAGGTGCACGACTACCATGGATAAGTTCTTTGACCAGCTCAGCGAGGTGTTTACCACCTCCAAGTATCTGGACGAATTCCTGGACGGCATCTGGGAGACCACCTACTCCACCGTGGCCGCCACCGCCGTGGCCTTTCTGCTGGGCCTCTTGCTGGCGGTGCTGCTGGTGGTGGGGGAGCGAGACGGCATCCGGCCTCTGCCCGGTCCGCTGATGAAGATACTCAACATCGTCATCAACATCTTACGCTCGGTGCCCTTTCTCATTCTGATGCTCTTTGTTTTGCCCCTGAGCAAGATCCTGGTGGGTACCAAGATCGGCACTATTGCCTCCATTCCGCCGCTGATCATCGCCGCCGCACCCTTTATCGCCCGGCTGGTGGAGACCTCCCTGCGGGAGACCGACCGGGGCGTCATCGAAGCGGCCCAGGCCATGGGCTGTTCCCCGTGGCAGATCGTGTGGAAGGTGATGCTGCCTGAATGTAAGCCCGCTCTGATCTCCTGCTTTACCACCGCCTTTATCACCATTTTGGGCTACGGCGCCATGGCCGGCGCCATCGGCGGCGGCGGCCTGGGCAAGACGGCTATCAACTACGGCTACAATAAATATAACTACGCCGTCATGTTGGTGGCTACCGTCCTTATCGTCATCCTGGTCCAGATCGCCCAGTCTCTGGGTACCGCCCTGGCTGTGCGCTCGGACAAGCGCCTGACCGACCGGAAGAGGAGAAAGCGCCAAGTCAAAGAGAAGATCAGCCGGGAGAAAAAGATTCCCGGCGCCATGTGAGCCCAGAGCCTTTCCCTATGGGAGAGTTCTGAAATAGATCGACAAAATCAAAAGGAGTGTTCCATCATGAAGAAGTTTTTGTCTCTGTCCCTTGCCCTGGTGCTGTGCCTGGGCCTGCTGTGCGCCTGCGGCGGCGGTGATACTGCCCCTGCCACTGACGCCCCCGCTACCGACGCCCCTGCCACTGACGCTCCCAGCGAGCCCGTCAAGCTGAAGGTGGGCGCGTCCCCCACGCCCCACGCCGAGATCCTGGCCGTGGTGAAGGATGTGCTGGCCAAGGAGAACATCGACCTGGAGATTGTGGAGTTCACCGACTACATCCAGCCCAATGAGGCTGTGGAGTCCGGCGATCTGGACGCCAACTACTTCCAGCACATCACCTACATGAACGGCTTCAACACCGACAACGGCACCCACCTGGTCAGCGTGGCCAACATCCACTATGAGCCCTTCGGCATCTATGCCGGCAAGACCGCCAGCCTGGATGAGCTGGCCGACGGCGCCACTGTTGGCATCCCCAACGACCCCACCAACGGCGGTCGGGCGCTGCTGCTTTTGCAGGAACAGGGCCTCATCACCCTGCCCGAGGACGCCGGGCTGGAGCCCACGGTGCTGGACATCGTGGACAACCCCAAGAACCTGAAGATCGAAGAGCTGGAGGCCGCCCAGCTGCCCCGCTCTCTGGACAGCCTGGACGTGGCCGTCATCAACGGCAACTACGCCCTTCAGGCCGGGTTGAAGGTCAATGAGGCACTGGCCATCGAGTCCGCTGAGGGCGCCGCCGCCACCGCTTACGGCAATGTGCTTGCCGTCAAGGAGGGCCGGGAGAACGACCCCGCCATCCAGGCCCTGGCCGCCGCCATGCAGTCGGACGAAGTGAAGGACTACATCGCCACCACCTATTCCGACGGTTCTGTGGTCACTATTTTCTGAATTCGCCACCCGGTCAGCGTCATGCTGACCGGGTGCGTTTTTTTGCCGTTTGTACCTTTTCAGCGAACTGGGTTGACGAATAGAAAATATTGTGCTAAAATGACCGATTGTAAGTACCAGAACGACTGGCATCGCAACCGAACACAATTTTTTGGAGGTAATACAAATGATCAAGCCCGAAGAGAAGAAGACCCCTGTGGTCGCCGCCGCGGCTCCCGCCGCGAAGGTCGAGGCCCCCAAGGCTGCCGCTCCCGCCGTGAAGGCTGAGCCTGCCAAGAAGGTCGAGGCCAAGAAGCCCGCTGCTAAGAAGCCCGCCGCGAAGAAGGCCGCCCCCAAGGCCGCTGCCAAGAAGGCCGCTCCCAAGGCCGCCGCTAAGAAGCCCGCCGCGAAGAAGGCCCCCGCCAAGAAGGCCGCCGCCCCCAAGGCCGCTGCCAAGACTGAGGACGTGATCGTTCTCCAGCTGGGCGGCGCGGAGTGGAACGTGGCCGACGTCAAGGCCAAGGTCCTGGCCGCCGCTGGCAAGAAGACCGCCAAGAAGGTGGAGATCTACGTCAAGCCCGAGGACGGCAAGGCCTACTTTGTCGTGGACGGCAAGGGCGGCGCTGTGGAGCTGTAAGCCCCCGAAAGATAGCAGATAACAAACGAGCCTCCCGCCCATCCGGCGGGAGGCTTCTTATCTATGTATAGGGCCGAAATCAAAAAAGAGAGCCCATAGGGCTCTCTTTTTTTGGTGCCGGTGGTGGGACTCGAACCCACACGCCATCGCTGACAACGGATTTTGAGTCCGTCTCGTCTACCAATTCCAACACACCGGCAAGTGTATAGTCACTGGCAGACATTATAACGCATTTTCTCGCTATGCGCAAGGGGTTTTGGAAAAAATCAGAGGAGGATGACCCCGGCGGCCTGGCAGGTGTCCATGGTGTGCCGGTCCCAGATGCTGGCCTGGACCTCGCCGATGTGGGCCTTGCCAAGCAAAAACATGGACATCCGGGACTGGCCGATGCCGCCGCCCATGGTGAGGGGCAGTTCCCCGGCCAGCAGGGCCTTGTGGAAGGGAAGGCCCCGGCGGTCGTCGCACCCGGCGACGGCCAGTTGCTTATCCAGGGACTCCGGGCTGACCCGGATGCCCATGCTGGAGAGCTCAAAGGCGCAGCCCAGGACGTTGTTCCACACCAGAATGTCGCCGTTGAGCGCCCAGTCGTCATAGTCCGGGGCACGGCCGTCGTGGGGTTTGCCCGAGCGCAACGCGCCGCCGATGCCCATGAGGAAGGTGGTGGGGTGATCCTTGACCCAGGCGTTCTCCCGCTCCTTGGGGGTCAGATCGGGCCACTTGTCCTCCAGGGCCTGGGCGGTGACAAAAGAGACCTCGGTATCCAGGACGGGCAGAACGGTGAGCTGGGGGTAGACCGAGCGCATCGTGGCCTGGGTGTCGGCGGCGGCCTTGACGATGGAGCGGACGGTCTCCTTTAAATATTCCTCGTTCCGGTCCCGGGGGGCGATGATCTTCTCCCAGTCCCACTGATCCACATAGATGGAGTGGAGGTTGTCCGGCTCCTCGTCCCGGCGGATGGCGTTCATGTCGGTGTAGAGCCCCTCGCCCACGGAGAACTGGTAGCGCTTCAGGGCCAGACGCTTCCACTTGGCCAGGGAGTGGACCACCTGGGCGTCCCGCCCGGCGGCGGGGACGTCAAAGGAAACGGGCCGCTCCACACCGTTGAGGTCGTCGTTGAGGCCGGTGGCGGCCTCGACGAACAGGGGGGCGGACACCCGCCGCAGCCGCAGAGCCACAGCCAGATTGTCCTCAAACAGGCGCTTCAAGAGCGAGATGGCCCGCTGGGTGTCGTAGAGGTTCAAAAGGGGGGCGTACCCCGCGGGAATGACAGACTGGGGCATGATCAGGACTTCCTTTCTGTGGAGGAATGATAGCTTTTTACCGCCTCAAAGGCGCTTTCCAGCTGCTTTGCCGTGAGCTTGACCCCGCCGCCCACCGCATGGGCCCGGTAACACAGCTGTGCCAAAAACTCCAGCTGCTCGGCCACGTCCATGGCAAAGGGCAGATCGGGGCCGATACACACCAGGCCGTGACCGCCCAGCAGCACCGCCCGACCCTTGCCCATGGCGGCATAGGCGGCCTGGGCCAGTTCTTTGGTGCCGAAGGGGTAGTAGGGGATGCAGGGGACCTCCATGGTCCCTGCGTAGGCGATGAGGTAGTGGATGGGCTCCAAAGGCAGACCCAGGCAGGCCATAAGAGTGGCGTAGGTGGAGTGGGTGTGGACCACGGCGCCGATGTCGGGGTCGTGCTGGTAGAAGACCCGGTGGAGATCGATCTCGCTGGAGGGCTTGCGTTCGCCGTCCAGAACCACGCCGTCCATGGTGACAACGCTCACGTCCTGAGGACTGATCTTGTCATATTCCAGCCCTGAGGGGGAGATGACCATGACCTTGGCCTCGGGGACGTATACGCTGAGGTTGCCGAAGGAGCTGGTGGTGAGCCCGCGGCGGAGCAGTTCTCTGCCGTAGTGGGATACCTGCTCACGGGCATCCAGCAATAACATATCGACCCCTCCTTCCCATCGCTTTATGCTCCCTCTATTTTGCGGGTTTTCCCGCAAAATGTCAAGGAGTTTTTGTGAGATGGGGGAAGGAAGCGCTATGCAGAGCCTAGCATAAAAAGCCAAGGGGTTTTTGTGAAATGGGACTGGAGTTTTTCAGCCGTCCAATAGGGCCCGGACGCTCTTATGGCAAAGCCACAAAGCCAGGGCCAGCAGCGACAGCCCGCCCAGGCGCAGGAAGACCCGTATCGCCACGCCCAGAAGAAGCCCGGCGGTGACCACTCCCAGCCACTTGGGCAACCGCTGAGCCCAGGTGGGGGACAGGATCAGCGCGCACAGGCTCTGCAGGGCCCGGCTACCGTCCAGGGGATGGATGGGTAGCAGATTGAATAGCCCCAGAGCCAGAGAGAGTCCGGCAAAGAGGAAAAAGCCCCATCGGGCCGCCAGAAACGCGCATAGCAGGCTGACCCCCGGCCCGGCCAGGGCGGTGGGCAGCTCGGCGGCGTAGGAGAGGGGCCGTTTTGGCACCAACTCCGCGCCCACAAAGGAGAGCTTCAGCTGCTCTACGCCGCTGCCGGTGAGTTGTAGGGCCGCGCAGTGGCCCAGCTCATGGCAGAAAGCGGCCAGCAGCGTGGGCCCCAGCAGCGCCGGCTCCAGCGCCCACACCATGGCCAACAGCGCCCAGAAGCCGGGGGAGATCTTGACTCGCCTCATGCCTTGGGCAGGTAGTAGATGGGGTCGTGCCAGATCCCGTCTACCTTGACTTCAAAGTGGAGATGGGGTCCGGTGGCCATGCCGGTAGCCCCCACTAGGGCGATGGGGTCGCCCTTTTTGACCTGGGTGCCCTTGGGCAGCAGCAGCTCGCTGCAGTGGGCATACAGCGTGGTGACGTGGTCGGAGTGGCGCAGCTGGACGTATTTTCCGTAGCTGTCCCCCTCGCCTACAAAGTCCACTACGCCGTCGGCAAAGGCCAGGATCTGGGTGCCCTCTGGCGCGCCCAGGTCCAGACCGTGGTGAAAGTTGGCGTCGCCCGAGATGGGATGGGTCCGCCAGCCGTAGACGTCGGTCTGGCGGCCGCCATCGGCCAGAGGCGGCGCGGTGTCGGCAAGGTCCAGCGGGTCATAGGCCATGGTGGCGTTGGCGGGGGCGTCTGGGCCGTCATAGGGGTAGGAGGTAGGCTCCGGCGAGGGCTCCGGGGTAGGCTCCGGCGTCGGTTCAGGCGTTGGTTCCGGTGTGGGTTCCGGCGTCGGTTCAGGCGTTGGTTCCGGTGTGGGTTCCGGCGTCGGTACGGGGGTGGGGGAAGGTGTTGGCACAGGGGTCGGCGTCGGCGTGGGGACCGGCTGAGCAGTGGGACCGGTCCAAAAAAGGCTCAGGGCCTGGGATACGTCGCCCTCCGGCTCTAGCGACCGTCCCAGCTGGGCAAAGGCCGCCTCAAAATCCGTGTCCGCAGCCATGACCTCACGCAGGGCCGCCGCGCCCTGGGGCAAAAACCCCCGGCCGAAAAACACCGCGCAAAAAACCCCCAGCGAAAGAAACAGCTGCACCAGCCGCCGCTTCTCCCGTGGGGTCAAGGGCTTCTCTCCTCGCCGTGAACGCCTGCGCTGGGCCATATTCCCGCCTCCTTGGTGTGATGGGACAGTCTATGCCGTCCTTGTCCCAAAGAGAACGAAAAAATGGCCTTTACCTCCGGGCTGTTTGCGGGTATAATGGAAGAAGAAACAACGGCTGAAGGAGGTCGGGGCTATGACGGCGGCTGAGTTTGTAAAGGTAAATGGCTTGACGGCTACCGAGGAGGAGTTTCGCCGGTGGGTGAAGGGCTTCCAGGATGAGATGGCGGCAGGGCTGGCCGGAGAGAAAAGCTCTCTTCGCATGATCCCCACCTACCTCTCTGCAGAGACCTTACCCCGAAGCGGCACTCCGGTGATCGTGCTGGACGCGGGCGGCACCAATCTGCGCGTGGCGCTGATGGAGTTCGTCCCCGGTCAGGGGCCCAAGGAGACCTATTTCCTGACTGTCCCCATGCTGGGCACCCAGGGCCAGCTTACCGCTCAGGAGTTTTACAACGCCCTGGCGGCGCTGGTGGCCCCCATTGCCGATAAGTCTGACCACATCGGCTTTTGCTTTTCCTTCCCCTGCGAGATCTTGCCCGACCTGGACGGCCGGGTGCTCCACTTCGACAAGGAAGTTGACATCGTAGGGGCGGAGGGCACTGTGCTGGGCGAGGGCCTGCGCGCCGCGCTGGAGCGCCTGGGCAAGCCCCACCACCACCGCATGGTGGTCATCAACGACACCGTGGCCGCCCAGCTGGGAGCCATGGCCCAGGGCGTTGGCGGTCCGGGCGACTACATGGGCTTTATCCTGGGCACCGGGACCAACATCTGCGCTTCCTTCCCCAATGCCGCTATCACCAAGGCCCCCAGCCTCTCGGCCAAGGCCGGCTCCACCATCATCAACCTGGAGTCCGGTGGCTTTGACAAGCTGGAGCGGTCCCTGGTAGATCTGAATTTTGACGCCACCACCGCCAATCCCGGCGACCAGGTGCTGGAAAAGCTCCTCTCCGGGGCCTACCAGGGCCCCATGGTGTTGGCCTACCTCCGCGCCGCGGCAGAGGCGGGAGTCTTCTCGGCCCAGACCGCCGTGCGCATCGGCACTATCCAGTCCTTGCAGGCCAAGGATGTCAGCGAATTTTTGGTCTACCCCAAGAACAATCCCCTGGACTTTCTCACCGGCCAGGATAAGGACGAGGTCATGGTGATCCTGGACGCCTTCTTCCGCCGGGCCGCCCGGCTTACCGCCGCCACGCTGTGCGCCGTGCTGGACGCCACCGGACAGGCCGCCGACCCTCAGAGGCCGGTGAATATCGCCGCCGAGGGCACCACTTTCTACCGCTGCCCACTGCTCAATCAATACCTGCTGGAGGACATGGCCACCCTGGGGCCCGAGTTGGGGCTGTATAGCCGCTTCGTCCAGGGTACCAATCCCAATCTGACCGGCTCGGCCCTGGCGGCCCTGGCCCAGGCGTGAGACAAAGGAGAGGATCCCCATGCACAACGAGCTGACCCAAAAGGACCTGGATATGATGCGCGCCGAGCTGGACCACCGGCGGCTGGTGCTGATGCCCCAGCAGCTGGAGGCGGTGAAGGTGGCCCGGGCCTTTGGCGACCTCAGCGAGAACTTTGAATATAAGGCGGCCAAGCAGGAGCTCAACCGCAACAAGGGCCGCATCCGCTACCTGGAGGGCATGATCAAGACCGCCCGCGTCATTACCGAGGCCGGCCCTGCCGACGGCGTCCACCTCTACGACAAAGTCACCGTCTACCTGCCGGACGATGACTGCGAGGAGGTCTACCAGGTGGTCACCACCGTCCGGCAAGACGCCCTCCATGGCCGCATCAGCAAGGAATCCCCCGTGGGCGCGGCATTGCTGGGCCGGCAGGTGGGGGAGACGGTCCATATTCAGGTGGACAAGTCCTACGGCTACGACATGGTCATCCGGGCCATTGAAAAGGGCAGCGATGACGGCTCCGCGCCGCTGAATCAATACTGAGCTCTGTGGGGACGGCGGTCTCTACATAGAATAACGAAACGGCCCGGAGCCATCGCTCCGGGCCGTTTGCTGTCATGAGAGGTTTAGTTGTCCGACCACTTGCTGTCGGAGACGGGGACGGGTTCGTCGTGCTCTTTGTTGAGCCGGGCGTCCCGGATCAGGTGCCGGGGGCACTTGGCGGCGCACAGGCCGCAGGAGACGCACTTGGAGTAGTCGATGCGGGCCAGATTGTCCACCACGTGGATGGCGTCGTGCTGGCAGGTCTTCTCGCAGATCATGCAGCCGATACAGCCGATGTCGCAGTATTTGCGCAGCGCCGCGCCCTTTTCCTGGGAGTTGCAGGCCACGGTGATGTCGGCGGAGTAGGGGACCTTGACGATGAGGCCCCGGGGGCATGCGTCGGCGCATTTCATGCAGCCCACGCAGATCTCATGATCCACGGTGGCCACGCCGTTTTTCACGCGCATGGCCCCGAAGGGGCAGGCCTTGACGCAGGTGCCAAAGCCCAGGCAGCCGTGGGGGCACTCGTTGGGTCCGCCGCCGGGCAGACGGGAGGCGGCCAGGCAGTCAGAAAGGCCGTCGTAGTCATACTTTTTCCGGGCGTGGCCTTCAAAGCCGGAGCATTTGACCAGGGCCACGCAGCGCTCGGGCTCTTCCACCACCACGCCCAGGATCTCGCCCATGGCCTTGCCCACCTCGGCGCCGCCCACCGGGCACATGCCGGGCTTGGCCTTGCCCTGGAGAACTGCCTGGGCGTAAGCGCCGCAGCCGGAGAAGCCGCAGCCGCCACAGTTGGCCCCGGGCAGGGCCTCGGTCAGCGGCTCCAGCCGGGGGTCCTCCTCCACGGCGAAGACCTTGCCCGCCACGGCCAGCACCGCGCCGAACACCACGCCCAGCCCGGCCAGGACCAATAAGGCATAGATGATTTCCATATCGATTCACACCTTTCTTTTCCGGGCTCAGCCGATGGACAGCCCGCTGAAGCCCATAAAGGCCATGGCGATCAGTCCGGCGGTGATAAGGGCCTGGGGGAAGCCGGCAAAGGCCTTGGGGAATTTGGCGAACTCCAGCCGCTCCCGGACGCTGGCAAACAGCACGATGGCCAGGGTAAAGCCAAGGCCGGAGAACACGCCGAAGGCCACGGACTGGATAAAGGAATAGTGGTTTTGCACGTTGATCAGGGCCGCGCCCAGCACGGCGCAGTTGGTGGTGATGAGGGGCAGGTAGATGCCAAGGGCCGTGTAGAGCGCGGGAATGAATTTCTTGAGGAAGAGTTCTACGAACTGCACCAGCGCCGCGATGACCAGGATAAAGGCCACCGTCTGCATATAGGCGAGGTCCAGGGGGATGAGCAAGAACTCGTTGACCAGCCATGTGACCATGCTGGAAAGGCCCATGACGAAGACCACCGCCATGCCCATGCCCAGGGCGGTGTCCGTTTTTTTGGAGACGCCCAGGAAGGGGCAGATGCCCAAAAACTTCACCAGCACGAAGTTCTCCGCCAAAATGGCGGTAAGGGCCAGGGAGATGAGGCTGAAGAGGCTCATGCCTTGTCCCCTCCTTTCTTGTCAGCGGCGCGGTTTTTCAGGTACTGGGTCAGCGCCACCAGACATCCCAGCACCAGAAAACCTCCGGCGGGGGCGGCGATCATAGCGAGGCCAGTGGGCAGCACCTGGTGGCCCAGGATGGCCCCGCCGCCCACCAGCTCCCGAATGAAGCCCATAGCGCACAGGGCCAGGGTGAAGCCAAGACCCATGGCCACGCCGTCTACGGCGGCGTAGAGGGGGCCATTTTTGCTGGCAAAAGCCTCGGCCCGGCCCAGGATGATGCAGTTGACCACGATGAGCTGGATGAACAGACCCAGGCTCTGGCTCAGGCTGGGCAAAAAGGCCTGGAGCATCAGGTCCACGATGGTGACGAAGGCGGCGATGACCACCACGTAGCACGCGATGCGGACCTCCTTGGGAATGATCCTGCGAAGCAGAGAGATGGCCACGTTGGAGCAGATCAGCACCGCCGTGGTGGAAAGACCCATGCCGATGGCGTTGGTGAGGCTGGTGGTGACGGCCAGGGTGGCGCACATCCCTAAAAACAGCACCAAAATGGGGTTTTGGAAGATCAAGCCGTTGAGGAAGATCTCCTTGAGCTTGCCGTCCTTTTGAGCCTTGACGGGCTCCGCGGCCGGCGTCTGGGTCTTGGTGTTTTCCGCCATTACTGTGCGCCCCCTTTCTCTAAATAGAAGTTGGCGGCTTGCAGCGCGCTGTCCACGCCACGGGTCACCGCCCGGGAGGTGATGGTGGCCCCGGAGATGGCGACGATGTCGCCGCCATCCTGGCTCAAAGCCACGGAGCCGGACTTGCCGGGGAAGCGGGCAATGAGCTCACCGTGCTTATTGACGTACATGGTCTCCTTTTGGGAGAGGATGGAGACGCTGGTGACAGCGCCGCTTTGGTCGACGCCCACCATGAGCGCAATGGCGCCGTCGTTGCCGTTGGTGGAGGTCTGGACGCAGTAGCCCAGGGTCTCATCGCCCTTCTTGGCCAGCAGGATCTCCGTCACATTCTCCATGCCCTCGCCCTGTGGGGTGGCCAGGGTCTCAAAGCCGTCCGCGCCGGGCATGACCTGGGCGATGGCCTGGGCCTTGGTCTCCTCGGCGTGGTGGGCGATGGGGCCCTTTGTCAGGGCGTTGACCCCGGCCAGCAACACGGCCACGATGGCGGTAATGGCAAAGAGGGTGCCGATGATGCGGATGTAATAGGCGCTGGAGGAGGCTTTTTTCACGGTCTTGGTCTCGTCCATCACTTGCTCGCCTCCTTTGCCTTTTTCTTGAACCAGGGTGTGCCGAAGCGGTGGGGCATAAAGGCCTTGTCCAGAGACCACACCAGGATATTCATCACCAGGATGGAGAAGGACACGCCCTCGGGGTAGATGCCGAAGTAGCGCAGGAAGACCGTCAGCGCGCCGCAGCCAATGGCGTACACCGTGCGGCCTGTGGGGGTGACGGGGCTTGTGACGTAGTCGGTGGCCATGAAAATGGCCCCCAGCATCAGCCCGCCGGAGAAGAGGTTATAGAGCATCCAGTCCAGCCGCCCCACTCCGCCCAGGGGGAAGAGGAAGGTGAGCGCGGCCACGGTGCCGATGTAGAAGCAAGGGATGCGGGGGGAGATGACCCTGCGCAGCACCAGGTATACCCCGCCGGCCAGCAGCATCAGCGCCGCCACTTCACCCAGGCAACCGGCGTGCTCGCCCACCAGCAGCTGCTGGACGCTCAGGCTTTCCGGGAGCGTGCCATTGTGAAGGGAGGCCATAGGGGTAGCCTCGGTAATAACGTCGGCACTGGACCACACGCTGGTCCAGAAGTCCGGGCCCGGTGCGGCATAGTTACTGATAAAGGCGGGCAGGGAGGCAAAGAGGAACACCCGACCGCCCAGGGCGGGATTGATGAAGTTTTTGCCCAGGCCGCCAAAGAGCTGCTTGACGATGACGATGGCAAAGACGCCGCCGATGATGGCCACCCAGTAAGGGGTGCTGGCGGGCAGACACATGGCAAGGAGCACGCCGGTCACCGCCGCGGAGAGATCGCCGATGGAGGAGGGCAACTTCATCAGTCTGCGGTAGAGCCATTCCGAGCCCACCGTGGCGCATACCGTCACCAGCGTTAGCGTCAGGGCCCGGAAGCCAAAGAACCACACCGCGCTGGCCAGGGCTGGAATGAGGGCGATGAGCACGTCCAGCATGATGCCGGCGGTGGAGTCCGCCGTGCCCAGGTGGGGCGAAGAGGCCACCGACACGGGGCGGGTCAGAACATTGCTCTCGGTCTCCTTCATTTTACGCTCGCCTCCTTCTGGGCTTCTTCCTCGGCCTTGGCGGCCTCGGCGGCAGCCTTGGCCTCAGCCTGGAGTCGGCGGACCTCCACCTTGCCGGCCCGGATGGCCTGGACCAGAGGAATGTGGGCCGGGCAGGAGTAGGCGCAGGAGCCGCACTCAATGCAATCTAGGATCCGCAGTCCCTCCAGCTCTTCATACCGGCCCGCGCCAAAGCGCTGGTTGAAGAAGAGAGGGGTCAGCTTCATGGGACAGGCGGCCACGCACCGACCGCAGTGGATACAGGTCAGCTCTCCCTTGGGCGTGGGGGTGAACTCCCGGTTTTGCAGGCACAAAAGGGCGTTGGTGCCCTTGATGACCGGGGCGGACAGGTCAAACTGGGCCACGCCCATCATAGGCCCGCCGGAGAGGATACGCCCGGGGCTTCCCTTGAGACCGCCCGCGGCGTCCACCAGCGCTTGCAACGAGACGCCCAGTGGCACCCGCACATTGGTGGGCTGCATCACGGCCTTGCCCGAGACGGTGACCACCCGGTGGGTGACGGGCCTGCCCTCATAGCAGGCGTCATAGACGGCGGCGGCGGTGGCCACATTGAACACCGCGCAGCCTACATGGGCAGGTAGACCGCCAGGGGGGATCTGCCGCCCGGTGACGTTCTGGATGAGCTGTTTTTCCGAGCCCTGGGGATAGCGGACCCGCAGAGGGCGGACCTCCACGTCGGGGGTCGCCTTGGCCCGGAGGGCCTCTACCGCGTCCATCTTGTTGGCCTCCACGCCGATGATCAGCTTTTCAAGGCCCAGGCAGCGCATAAGGACGCGCCCGCCCTGGATGACCTTTTCGGGGCTCTCCAGCATCAGACGGTGGTCGGCGGTGATGTAGGGCTCGCACTCGGCGCCGTTCAAGATGATGGTGTCCACCTTGCCAAGGCCGGAGGAGAGCTTTACATGGGTGGGGAAGCCAGCGCCGCCCATGCCGGTGATACCGGCCTGACGGACAATGTCGATGATCTGCTCGGGGGTGAGCTTATCCGCCGGGGCGGGGCGCGGGATGGGATCGGCCTGGGTGTCCAGACCGTCGTTTTCGATGACCACGGCCATCACCGAGCTGCCGCTGGTGTGGGGTCTGGGCTCCACAGCCACGACCTTGCCCGAGACGCTGGCGTGGATGGGAGCGCCCAGGCCGGCGGGCTCGCCGATGACCTGGCCGACCTTTACCTCGTCGCCCACAGCCACCACGCTCTTGCAGGGCGCGCCCACATGCTGAGACATGGGCAGCACCACCTGAAGCGGCGGCTGGGCCAGAGGTGTGATGGGGACACGCTCGGTGGCCTCCTTATTGCCGCTGGGGTGGACGCCGCCGAAGAAACGATGGAGCATTGCTTTCACCTCTCCTGTTGGGAAGATAATGGAGCTAGGATGTACTTATTGCTTATCATAGCTTTTTTTTGCCTGCCTGTCCAGCGTTTTCACGAAAAAAACAAAAAACTTCCCCGTGAATTTAGACGCATTGACCACAGCGAACGTTTGGCGGCATTTTCAATTGACAAAAGGGCTTGGAAAGGAGTATCATAATGGACAAACTGCCCTTTTATTGTAGTAGGGGCCAAGAAAGGGGACACGGCCATGAAGATGCGGGGCGCCCGGATCGTTATGGAGTGCCTGCTGGAGCAGGGGGTAGACACCGTTTTCGGCTATCCCGGCGGCACCATCTTAAATGTATACGACGAGTTTGAACTCTCCGGCTATGCCAAGAAGATCACCCATATCCTTACCTCTCATGAGCAAGGGGCATCCCACGCCGCCGACGGCTATGCCCGCGCAACGGGCAAGGTAGGCGTGTGTTTTGCTACCTCCGGCCCCGGGGCCACCAACCTGACCACCGGCATCGCCACGGCGTACTACGACTCCTCGCCGGTGGTGTTCATCACCTGTAACGTCAACGAAAACCTCATTGGCAAGGACTCCTTCCAGGAGGTGGATATCACCGGTATCACCATGCCCATTACCAAGTGCAATTACCTGGTGCGGGATGTGGAGGAGCTGGCCGACGTGATGCGAGAGGCCTTTGCCATTGCCCGCAGCGGCCGGCCCGGCCCGGTGCTGATCGACATTGTGAAAAACGTCACCTCCGACGAGTGCGACTTTGAGCCCCTGCCCCTGGACCAGCACCCTCAGCACGGCCGCCTGGCCCGGCTGCTGGGCAAGTCCATCCACGACCTGAAGGACCCCGAGCCCGACCGCCAGGACATCCAAAAGCTGCTGGACCTGATCGCCCTCAGTGAAAAACCTCTGGTGCTGGTGGGCGGCGGCGTGATCCGGTCCAAGGGCGCGGTGCCGGAGTTCCGCAAATTTGTGGAGACTCTGGACGCCCCGGTGGCCTCCACCATCATGGGCGGCGGCGCGCTGCCCGGCGACCACAGGTTGTTCACAGGTATGATCGGCATGCATGGCTCTCATGCCTCAAACTACGCCGTCAGCGAGTGCGACCTTCTGATCGCCATCGGCTGCCGCTTCTCCGACCGGGTGGCCACCGACCCGGCTACCTTTGCCGCCAAGGCCAAGGTGGTCCACATCGACATCGACCGGGCCGAGATCGACAAGAACGTCAAGACTGCCCACCATATCATCGGCGACGCCAAGGAGGTCCTGGAGCTGCTGAACCAGGGTATGGTGGAGCGGCACTTTGAGGATTGGCGCAACTGGGTCTTCTCCCACAAAGAGGTGCCCTTGAAAAAGGACGACATCCTTCACCCCCATGAAGTCCTGGAGGTCATTCAGCAGGTGACGAAGGGCAGCGCCATCATTGCCACCGACGTGGGCCAGCACCAGATGTGGTCCGCTCAGTACTACCACTTCTCACGGCCCGGCCAGTTCATCACCTCCGGCGGCTTTGGCACCATGGGCTTCGGCGTGGGCGCGGCTATGGGCGCTCAGATGGGCAATCCCCAGGAGGTGGTGGTGGCCTGCGTGGGCGACGGGGGCTTTCGCATGAACTGCAACGAGCTTGCCACTCTGGAGCACTATAACATCCCCGTTATCGTGGTGGTCTTCAACAACCATACCCTGGGCATGGTCCGCCAGTGGCAGCACCTGATCTACGGCGAGCGGTACTCCCAGACCGACCTGGAGCGGGGCCCGGACTTTGTGAAGCTGGCCCAGGCCTATGGGATCGACGGCGCGCGCTGCGCCCATATGGACGAGTTCGAGCTGACCTTCCGCAAGGCGGTGGAGAGCCGCCGCCCCTGGGTCATCGAGTGCGCCATCGACAAGGACGCCATGGTCCATCCCATGGTCCCCGGCGGCGCGCCCAGCACCAGCTTCCTGTTAGATTAAGGAGGGCAGAGGATATGAGCGAGCAAGTCAAGCGCAGGACCCTTTCCGTCTTGGTCTCCAACACCTCCGGCGTTTTGTCCCAGGTCTCCCGGCTCTTTTCCCGCAAGGGCTACAACATTGAATCCCTGGCCGTGGGCACCACCGACGACCCCGACCTCTCCCGTATCACCATCGAGGTCATGGGAGACGACGCCTCCACCCAGCAGATCATCAACCAGCTGCGCAAGCAGTTTTGCGTCTACTCCGTCCAGGAGCTGGTCCCCGAGCACTCCATCCGCCGGGAGCTTGTGATGTTCAAGGTCAAGGCCGAGACCGCCGACGTGCGAAACGAGATCATCCAGGTAGCCAATATCTTTAGGGCCAGCATCATCGACGTGTCCATCAAGTCTTTGACCATCGCCCTCATCGGCGACGAGTCCAAGGCCGAGGCCATGCAGGGGCTGCTGGAGACCTTCGGCATCCTGGAGCTGGTGCGCACCGGCATGGTGGCCCTGGAGCGGGGCGCCTACACCATCAGCGACGAAAATAAGGAGAAGACCGAGTTCAACCTGGGCAAGAGCGTGTTGTAAGCAACCGGGACCCCGGTCCCGATTACCAAATCTATGCACAAGGAAAATAACTAGAAGGAGTGTTTCAACCATGGCAAAGATGTACTACGAAAAGGATTGTGACCTCTCTTACCTCAACGGGAAGAAGATCGCCATCATCGGCTACGGCTCTCAGGGCCACGCCCACGCCCTCAACCTGAAGGATTCGGGCTGCGACGTCTGCGTGGGGCTCCGGGAGGGCTCCAAGAACTGGGACAATGTCAAGAAGGCCGGACTGGAGGTCAAGACGGTGGAGGAGGCCGCCAAGTGGGGCGACATCGTCATGATCCTCATCAACGACGAGGTCCAGGCCGACGTCTATAAGAAGTCCATCGCCCCCTACATGACCGAGGGTAAGGCCTTGGCCTTTGCCCACGGCTTTAACATCCGCTACCAGCAGATCGTGCCCCCCAAGGGCGTGGACGTGTTCATGGCCGCCCCCAAGGGCCCGGGCCACACCGTGCGCTCCACCTATGTGGCGGGCAAGGGCGTTCCCTGCCTGGTGGCCGTGGAGCAGGACGCCACGGGTAAGGCCTACCAGATCGCCCTAGCCTACATCGCCGGTATCGGCGGCGCCCGGGCCGGCGTGATGGAGACCACCTTCCACGACGAGACCGAGACCGACCTCTTTGGTGAGCAGGCTGTCCTCTGCGGCGGCGTGGTGGAGCTGATGAAGTGCGGCTTCGAGACCCTCGTCGAGGCGGGCTACGAGCCCGAGAACGCCTACTTCGAGTGCATCCATGAGATGAAGCTCATCATCGACCTGATCAACAAGGGCGGCGTGGCCGCCATGAACTACTCCATCTCGGACACCGCCGAGTTTGGCGAGTATGTCTCCGGTCCCCGCATCCTGCCCTATGAGGAGACTAAGGCCCGGATGAAGGCCGTCCTCTCTGACATCCAGGACGGTACCTTCGCCGGCCGCTGGATTGCCGAGAACAAGAGCATGGGCCGCACCTTCTTCAACTCCAAGCGCCAGCAGCTGGCCAAGCACCAGATGGAGATCGTGGGCGAGGAGCTTCGCCGCAACATGATCTGGGGCGGCGACAAGGACCTGGATACCGCCTCGAATTAAAATGCTCGGGGTCGGCGAAGCCGCCCCTGCGCAAATTCCGCCGCAAGCGGCGAAATTTACGGCGCTGCTGCGCCGTCCCACCTCTCGGTGGGTCCCTGTTACAGCAAGTCAAGACAGAAAAGAGCGTCCATCCCTTGGGATGGACGCTTTTTTACATCCTTCAGGGCTGGGCCGAGCGCCACTGGTCGTACTTCATCAGCATCTGAGCGGCCTGGGAACGGTTGGCGGTGCCCTGGGGCTGGAAGGAGCCGTCAGGGTAACCGGTCAGAATGCCCGCGCCCACAGCCCAGTCCACACCGCCCTTGGCCCACCAGCTGACCAGGTCGCCGTCGGTGAAGGCGGCGCAGGAGCCCCGAGCGGCGGGCCAGCCCGCCAGACGCCACAGCATTAGGGCCAGCTGCTCCCGGGTAACGGGGGCGTCGGGACAAAAATGGGTGGCGTCCACACCGGTGACCACGCCCTTTTCTGCGCACCAGATCACTGAGTCGATGTACCAGGAGCCCGCCTCCAGATCGTCAAAAAAGAGGCCTGCCGTGGAGTGTTCCCCACCCGCCTCCCGGTGGAGGACGGTAGCCAGCATCCCTCGGGTCACCGTGCCGTAGGGGTCAAAGACGTCGGCGCTGACGCCGCTCATAACGCCCTTTTGTTGGACATATTCCACCGCCGGGGCCGACCAGTCCCACGCCATCACGTCGGAAAAGGAGGCGTGGGTGGGCAGGACCAGCAGGCCAAGGGCCAAAGCAAGGGCCGCGATACGCTTCATAGATGACCCTCCTCTCAGAGTCTGGTCCTATTATAGCGTGTCGCGGCCCAAATGGCAAGGGTCACAGGTTGGTGTAGCCCATCAGGAACCGGTCTACGGCCCGGGCGCACTCCCGGCCCTCCCGGATGGCCCACACCACCAGCGACTGCCCTCTCCGGGCGTCGCCACAGGCGAAAAGGCCGGTGTGGGCGGTGGCGTAGTCCTCCGTTTTTAGGTTGCCTCGGGAGTCGGTCTCCAGGCCGAAGGCCTGGGCTACATAGCCCTCCGGGCCCAAAAAGCCCGCGGCGATGAGAAGCAGCTGGCAGGGCAGCTCGGTCTCGGTGCCGGGGATGGGGACCAGGTTGGTCCGGCCGGTCTTGGGATCGGGCTTGGCTTGGAGCTGAACGGTGACGGCGGCGCGAAGCGCGCCGCTTTCATCGCTCAAAAGCTCTTGGACAGTGGTCTCAAACACCCGTGGGTCGGCGCCGAATTTGGCGGCGGCCTCCTCCTGGCCGTAGTCGGTCTTTTTTACCCGGGGCCACTGGGGCCAGGGGTTGGTTTGGGCCCGCTCCAGAGGCGGACAGGGCATCATCTCAAGCTGCGTTACGCTCTTGCAGCCCTGCCGGATGGAGGTGCCCACGCAGTCGTTGCCGGTGTCGCCGCCGCCCACCACCAGCACATCCAGCCCCGCGGCCTCGGCGCTGGGCTTGCCCTCCAGCAGACTTTGGGTGGCCCGGGAGAGATAGTCTACGGCGAAGTGGACCCCCTGGGCCTTCCGGCCGGGGACGTTCAGGTCCCGGGGCTGCTTGGCCCCTACGCACAGGCATACCGCGTCAAAGTCCCCGCACAGGTCATCCGCCGAGAGGTCCCGGCCCACGTCCACGCCGGTGTGGAACGCCACGCCCTCGGCCTCCATCCAGGCGACTCGCCGCTCTACCACGGACTTTTCCAGCTTCATGTTGGGTATACCGTACATCAAAAGTCCGCCGGGCCGGGGCGCGCGCTCAAAAACGGTGACCAGGTGGCCCCGGCTGTTGAGGGCTTGGGCCACGGCCAGCCCCGCCGGGCCTGAGCCCACTACGGCCACCCGCTTCCCGGTACGGACCTTGGGGGGGCGGGGGATCATCCGGCCGTTTTGCCAACCCTCCTCGATGATGCCCAGCTCGTTTTGCCGTACGGTGACAGCCTGGCCGTGGAGTGAGCAGGTGCAGGCGGCCTCGCACAGGGCCGGGCACACCCGGCCAGTGAACTCGGGGAAGGGGTTGGTCTTCAAAAGCCGCTCCAGGGCCAGGTCAAAGCTGCCCTGGTAGACAAGATCGTTCCACTCGGGTACTAGGTTGTGGAGGGGGCATCCGGTAAACATCCCGCCCAGAGATACCCCCGACTGGCAAAAGGGTACGCCGCACTCCATGCACCGCGCCCCCTGCCGGCGCCGCTCCTCCAAGGGCGGCAAGGGGTGGAACTCCTGCCAGTGGCCGATGCGCTCCAGCGCCGGCTGGGCGGGCGCGTCCCGGCGCTCGTAATCCAAAAATCCCGTAGGCTTTCCCATTATCTGGCCCCTCCTTTTGTCACGGCGTAAAACGCCTCGATCTCCGCCTGCTCCCGGTTCATGCCCTTCTCCTCGGCCTGGGCGATGGCCCGGAGCATTTTATCGTAGTCCGTGGGCAAGATCTTTTTAAAGAGCGGCAGGTACGCGTCAAAGTCGTCCAGGATCTCCTTGCCCCGGGCGGAACCTGTGGCCCGGACATGGGCTTCGATGAGACCCTTCAGCTCGTCGGCATCGTGGCGCTGGGTGATCTGCTCCATGGTCACCAGGGTCTTGTTGAGCCGGGTGTAGAGGTCCCGGCGCTCGTCCAGCACGTAGGCCACGCCGCCCGACATGCCGGCGGCAAAGTTTTTTCCTGTGGGGCCCAAGATCACCACCCGGCCGCCGGTCATGTACTCGCAGCCGTGGTCGCCCACGCCTTCGACCACCGCCACCGCCCCGGAATTACGCACGCAAAAGCGCTCGCCGGCCCGGCCGGCAATGTAGGCGCTGCCGGAGGTGGCGCCGTAGAGGGCCACGTTGCCGATGATGATGTTGTCGCAGGCCTTGAAGGGGGAGCCCTTGGGAGGGTAGACCGCCAGGGAGCCGCCGGAGAGGCCCTTGCCGAAATAGTCGTTGGAGTCGCCGGACAGCTCCAGGGCAACGCCCTTGGGTAAAAACGCGCCAAAGGACTGCCCGCCGCCGCCCTGACACTGGACGGTGATGGCGCCCTCGGGCAGGGAGCTACCAAACTTTCGGGTCACGTCGCTGCCCAGAATGGCGCCCAGGGCGCGGTCGGTGCTGGATATCTTCAAGCTCACCTTGGAGGCTGTACCGTCTTGCAAGGAGGCCTTTAGCTTGCGCTCCAGGATTTTCAGATCGGCGGTGCGTTCCAGCTGGAAGTCATAGACGTCCTTAGGGTCAAAGTGGGTCTTGGGCTGACCGGCGTAGGGGTTGTCCAAAATGGCGCCTAGGTCCACCGTCTCGGCCCGCTGGTTTACCGCTGGGGTCCGCTTTTGCAGCAGGTCCGTCCGGCCCACCAGCTCGTCCACGGTGCGCACGCCCAGTTTGGCCATGTACTCCCGCAGCTCCTGGGCAATGAAGCGCATGAAGTTGACCACATATTCGGGCTTCCCGGCAAAGCGTTTGCGCAGCTCCGGGTTCTGGGTGGCAATGCCCACCGGGCAGGTGTCCAGGTTGCACACCCGCATCATCACGCAGCCCATGGTGACCAGCGGCGCGGTGGCGAAGCCAAATTCCTCCGCCCCCAGCATACAGGCGATGGCCACGTCCCGGCCCGACATGAGCTTGCCGTCGGTCTCCACCATCACCCGGGAGCGAAGGCCGTTGGCGATCAGGGTCCTATGGGTCTCGGAAAGGCCCAGTTCCCAGGGAAGACCGGCGCAGTGGATGGAGCTTCTGGGGGCCGCGCCGGTGCCGCCGTCGTAGCCGGAGATGAGCACCACCTGAGCGCCTGCCTTGGCAACGCCGGCAGCAACGGTGCCCACCCCCGCCTCGCTGACCAGCTTCACGCTGATCCTGGCGTCCCGATTGGCGTTTTTCAGGTCGTAGATGAGCTGGCTCAGGTCTTCGATGGAGTAGATGTCGTGATGGGGCGGGGGAGAGATGAGGGTCACACCGGGGGTGGAGTGCCGGGTCCGGGCGATCCAGGGGTAGACCTTGCCCGCGGGCAGATGGCCGCCCTCGCCGGGCTTGGCCCCCTGGGCCATCTTGATCTGTAGCTCACGGGCGCTGACCAGGTACTCGCTGGTAACGCCGAAGCGGCCCGAGGCCACCTGCTTGATGGCCGAGCCCCGGTCGGTACCCAGACGCTGGGGGTCCTCGCCGCCCTCGCCGGAGTTGGACTTGCCCCCCAGCAGGTTCATGGCCTGGGCCAGGCACTGGTGGGCCTCCTGGGAGATGGAGCCGTAGCTCATGGCCCCGGTCTTGAAGCGACGGACGATGGAGTCTACGCTCTCCACCTCGTCTATGGAGAGCGGGGTCTGGGCGAATTTCATCTCCAAAAGGCCCCGGAGGGTGTGGGGCATGGTCTCGTCGTCCACCAGGGCGGTGTACTGCTTGAAAAGAGCATAGTCGCCACGCTGGGTAGCCTGCTGCAGGAGGTGGATGGTCTGGGGGTTATACATATGGTCCAGACCCTCCGAGCGGGATTTGTGTTCGCCTTGGGAATCCAGGGTGGGAACATCCCCCAGACCCAGGGGATCAAAGGCCCGGGAGTGGTTGCGGTCCACCAGCTCCTCGATCTCCTTGAGTCCGATGCCCCCCACAGGGGAGACGGTGTTGGTAAAGTAGGCGTCGATGACGTCCTTGGCAATGCCGATGGCCTCAAAGATCTGGGCCGACTGGTAGGACTGGATGGCGGAGATGCCCATTTTGGAGGCGATCTTCACGATGCCGTGGAGGACGGCGGCGTTATAGTCGTCCACGGCGGCATGGTAGTCCTTGTCCAGCAGCCCCCGGTCGATGAGCGAGGCGATGGTCTCCTGGGCCAGATAGGGGTTGATGGCCCGGGCGCCGTAGCCCAGCAGGGTGGCGAAGTGGTGGACCTCCCGGGGCTCGGCGGATTCCAAGACGATGGACACCGCCGTCCTCTTTTTGGTGCGCACCAGATATTGCTCGATGGCGGAGACGGCCAGCAGCGAGGGGATGGCCACATGGTTTTCGTCTACGCCCCGGTCGGACAAAATGATGATGTTGGCGCCGTTTCGCCAGGCCCGGTCCACCGCCACAAAGAGACGGTCCAGGGCCTTTTTCAAGGCGGTGTTTTTGTAGTAGAGGATGGACACGGTCTCCACATGGAAGCCCGGCCGGTCCATGGCGCGGATCTTCATCAGATCCGTGGAGGTCAAAATGGGGTTTTTCACCTGGAGGACCCGGCAGTTTTCCGGCTTTTCCTCCAGCAGATTGCCGTCGTCGCCCAGATAGACGGTGGTGTCGGTGACCACCTCCTCCCGCAGCGCGTCGATGGGCGGGTTGGTCACCTGGGCAAAGAGCTGTTTGAAGTAGTTAAAGAGAGGCTGGTCCTTGTGGTCCAGCACGGCCAGGGGCACGTCGGTGCCCATGGCGGCGGTGGGCTCGGCCCCGGTGCGGGCCATGGGGAGGATGGCATCCTTCACGTCCTCCCAGGTGTAGCCAAAGGCCCGCTGGAGCCGCACCAGCTGCTGGGGGCTGGCCGTATCCACCTTGTGGTTGGGGATGGGCAGATCGCTGAGGTGGACCAGGTTGCCGTCCAGCCACTCCCCGTAGGGCTGGCGCGCGGCGTACCGGGCCTTGACCTCCTCGTCGGAGATGAGCCGGCCCTTCCTGGTGTCCACCAGCAGCATCTTGCCCGGCTCCAGCCGGGATTTTGACCGAATATTTTCGGGAGGGATGTCCAGAACTCCCACCTCGGAAGACAAGATCAGCCGGTCGTCGGTAGTGAGGTAGTAGCGGGCGGGCCGCAGGCCGTTTCGGTCCAGCACCGCCCCCACCTGCTCTCCGTCGGAGAACAAAATGGCCGCAGGGCCGTCCCAGGGCTCCATCAGGATGGCGTAATACTGGTAGAGGTCCCGCTTGGCCCGGTCCATGGTGTGGTCGCCCTGCCAGGGCTCGGGGATACAGGTCATCACGGCCAGAGGAAGGTCCATGCCCGACATCATCAAAAACTCCAAGGTGTTGTCCAACATGGCCGAGTCCGAGCCCTCAACGTTGACCACAGGCAGTACCTTGTCCATTTCACCGTCCAGCAGGGGAGAGGACATGGTCTCCTCCCGGGCTAGCATCCGGTCGATATTGCCCCGGATGGTGTTGATCTCGCCGTTATGGAGGATCAGGCGGTTGGGGTGGGCCCGCTCCCAGGAGGGGTTGGTGTTGGTAGAAAAGCGGGAGTGGACCAGGGCAATGGCGCTTTCAAAGTCCGGATCCTGGAGGTCGGGATAAAACTGCCGTAGCTGCTGGACCAGGAACATCCCCTTGTAGACCACCGTCCTCGACGAACAGGAGACCACATAGGTATCCGAGCTGGACTGCTCGAACTGCCGCCGGGCCACATAGAGCCTGCGGTCAAAGTCCAGGCCCCGGGGCACACCCTGGGGGCGCTTGACAAAGCCCTGCTCGATACGGGGCATCTTGGCCCAGGCCTTTTCCCCCAGCACCTCCGGGCACACGGGGACCTCCCGCCAGCCCAGAAACTCCATGCCCTCTTTTTCCAAGATCAGCTCAAAGCGCCGCTTGGCCTGGGACTGGGCCAGAGGTTGGGGCGGAAAGAAGAACATCCCCACGCCGTAGTCGCCCTCATCGCCCAGATCCAGACCTAGCTGTGTTCCGGCCTTGGCAAAAAACCGGTGGGAGAGCTGCAGCAAAATGCCCACGCCGTCTCCCGTCTTGCCCTGGGCATCCTTACCGGCCCGGTGTTCCAGCTTCTCCACGATCTTCAGCGCGTCGTCCACGGTGCGGTGACTCTTGCGGCCCTTGATGTCCACCACCGCGCCGATGCCGCAGGCGTCGTGCTCAAAGGGGCCGTACCCCTCCTGTCTCCATGCTTGTTCCATACTGTGTCCCCTCACTTCTCTTGGGATGGATGCTGCCCCGGCCCGATGGCCGTGGCATAGTCGCCGGTAAAGCAGGCGTCGCACAGCTCCAGCCGGCTGCCCTGACACGCCTGGCGCAGACCCTCTACGCTGATATAACCCAGGGTGTCCGCCCCTGTGCGAGATCGGATCTCCTCCAGGCTCAGACGGTTGGCGATCAGGTTTTCCTCGTCGTCGATGTCGGTACCAAAGTAGCAGTTGTGCAAAAAGGGCGGCGCGGAGATCCGCAGATGGACCTCCCTGGCCCCGGCGCGGCGGATGGCCGCCACGATCCGGGCGCAGGTGGTGCCCCGGACGATGGAGTCGTCTACCAGCACCACCCGCTTGCCCTCCACCGCCGAGCGCAGGGGGTTGAGCTTCAGCGCCACCGCGTTCTCCCGCTGGGCCTGGGTAGGGAAGATAAAGCTGCGGCCAATGTAGCGGTTTTTCACAAAACCAGTGGCCAGAGGGATACCGCTTTCTTGGGCGTAGCCCTGGGCGGCCTCCAGGCCGCTGTCGGGCACGCCGCAGACCACGTCGGCCTCCACCGGGTGCTCCCGGGCCAGCTGCCGGCCCATGTTGAGCCGGGCCTGGTAGACGCTGAGACCGTCGATTACCGAGTCGGGCCGGGCGAAGTAGACATACTCGAATACACAAAGGCTCCTGCGCCGGGCGTTGAGGGCGATCTGGGAGCGGACGAGCCTGCCGTCCTCAATAAGCAATACCTCCCCCGGCTCCACATCCCGGACATATCGGAACCCGCAGCTGTCCAGCGCGCAGCTCTCCGAGGCCACGCACAGCCCCCGGTCATTCTCCCCGATGCAAAGGGGCCTGTAGCCGTTGGGGTCCCGGACGGCTATGATCTTATGGTTGCTGGACATCACCACCAGGCAAAAAGCCCCCGACAGCAGCTTGGCCGCCTCGGTCACGCCGCCCATCAGCTCGCCCGAGCGCATGACCAGATAGGCGATCAGGGCGGAGATGACCTCGGTGTCGCTGGTGGCGGAGAAATCCAGCCCCAGCTCTTGGAGCCTATGGCGCAGCTCCTGGGCGTTGACCACGTTCCCGTTGTGGGCGGTGGCGATCCGCCCGGTCAGAAAGTCGTGGACAAAGGGCTGGACATTCCCCGGATCGCTGCCCCCGGTGGTGGAGTACCGGGTATGGCCGATGGCGCAGCGGCTCTCGGGCAGCCGGGCCATCGCCTGGGGGGTGAAGACCTCGCTGACCAATCCTACGCCCTTAGCGCAGGGGATGGCGCTTCCTTGCGCCGCGGCGATGCCGCAGCCCTCCTGGCCCCGGTGCTGCATGGCCAGCAGCGCATTGTAGGCGATCCCCGCCCCCTCCGCCGACCCAACCGGCTTCAGGCTGACGCCAAAGACGGCGCACTCCTCATGGGCCTTGCCCGGCGCGGCCCTTCTCATACCGTAAGCGCTCATCTCTCGCCCAGCTCCGCCACGATCTCCTCCGCCACGGCCCGGCGGGTCATCTGCCGGTCCATGGCTTCCTTTTCAATATGGTGGTGGGCCTCGGGCTCGGTCAGATCCCGGTAGCGCACCAGCAGGCACTTGGCCCGGCCTACCAGCCGGGCGGTGGCCAGCTGGCTTCGGAGGACGGCGTTTTCCTCCTCCAGTTCATGGATGCGTTCACGTTCTGTCATTGCGATCACCGATCCTTTATATGGGGTGAACCAACAAAACAAGGGCGCCGTTGTCCTTGCCTTCGATTATAGGGCGGCTGGGTCAGGCTTGTCAAGAGAAAATGCAATTTTAAGAAGAATAAATTTCACAACATTTGGGGATAACTGGCTAGATTGCTTAAAATGGCGGGTATCTTTGCAAGTAGCAATTATGCAACTTGCAGAAATCGCCAAAAATCCATTGACAGGACCGATGGGCAGGCGTATAATGCACCCATCCTGGCAAGGGCGCTGATGGGGCTTCCCCAAAGCGCCCTTTTTTGCTTGAGAGAAATCTTCAATGGAGAGGAAGGAAGCGCGATGGAAGACAAACGCAAGAGTGTGCCGCAGCTGTTTGGGAGCATGGTATTTAATGACGACGTCATGCAAGAGCGGCTGCCCAAGGACGTGTATAAGTCCCTTCGCAAGACCATGGACGAGGGGCGAGACCTGGACCCGGCGGTGGCCAACGCCGTGGCCGGGGCCATGAAGGACTGGGCGGTGGAGCTGGGGGCCACCCACTTTACCCACTGGTTCCAGCCCCTCTCCGGCGTCACCGCCGAAAAGCACGACAGCTTCATCTCCCCCACCGGCCATGGCCGGGTCATCATGCAGTTTTCCGGCAAGGAGCTGATCCGGGGCGAGCCCGACGCGTCCTCCTTCCCCTCCGGCGGATTGCGGGCCACCTTTGAGGCCAGGGGCTACACCGCCTGGGACCCCACCAGCTACGCCTTTGTCAAGGGCGGCACGCTGTATATCCCCACCGCCTTCTGCTCCTACGGCGGCGAGGTGCTGGACAAGAAGACGCCGCTGCTGCGCTCCATGGAGGCCCTGAGCACCCAGGCTTTGCGGGTGCTGCGGCTCTTCGGGGACACGGCGGCCAAGCGGGTGGTCACCACCGTGGGGCCCGAGCAGGAGTATTTCCTGGTGGACAAGGCCCTCTACGACAAGCGGCCCGACCTGATGTTTACCGGCCGGACCCTGCTGGGGGCCAAGGCCCCCAAGGGCCAGGAGCTGGAGGACCACTACTTCGGCGCCATCAAGCCCCGGGTGGCCGCCTTTATGAAGGAGCTGGACGAGGAGCTTTGGAAGCTGGGCATCCTGGCCAAGACCAAGCACAACGAGGTGGCCCCCGCCCAGCATGAGCTGGCCCCTATCTTCACTACCACCAATATGGCCACCGACCACAACCAGCTGACCATGGAGATGATGAAGAACGTGGCCGCCCGCCACGGCCTGGTGTGCCTCCTCCACGAAAAGCCCTTCGCCGGGGTCAACGGCTCGGGCAAGCACAACAACTGGTCGCTGTCCACCGACACGGGCAAGAACCTGCTGGATCCGGGCAAGTCTCCGGCGGAGAACGTGCAGTTCCTTCTCTTCCTGGCCGCCGTGATCAAGGGCGTGGACGAGTATCAGGACCTGCTGCGTATCAGCGTGGCCAGCGCCGGCAATGACCACCGCCTGGGCGCCAACGAGGCCCCGCCCGCCATCATCTCCATGTTCCTGGGCGATGAACTCACCGCCGTGCTGGACGCCATCGAAAAGGGGAAAGCCTACGGCGGCGCGGCAGTCGCCAAGCTGGAGACCGGCGTCCACGTGTTGCCCGACCTGGCCAAGGACACCACCGACCGCAACCGCACCTCCCCCTTTGCCTTTACCGGCAACAAGTTCGAGTTTCGCTCCCTGGGCTCGGCCATCTCCATCGCCTGTCCCAACATCATGCTCAACACCATCGCCGCTGAGGAGCTGCGGCAGTTTGCCGACGCCCTGGAAAAAAGCAAGGACCTGACAAAGGACGCCCTGACGCTTGTCAAAAAGACCGTCAAGGCCCACAAGCGCATCATCTTCAACGGCGACGGCTACTCCGACGCCTGGGTCAAAGAGGCGCAAAAGCGTGGCCTTTTGAACCTGAAGACCACCGTAGACGCCCTGCCCCATTACATGGACCCCAAGAACGTCCAGCTTTTCGCCCAGCACAAGATCTACACCCAGACCGAGATGGAGGCCCGGTACGAGACCAATCTGGAGGAGTACACCAAGACCCTGAACATCGAGGGTCTGACCCTTTCGGAGATGGTCCGCCGGGATGTGATCCCCGCCGTCAGCGCCTATGTGGGCCATCTGGCCAAGAGCGTGAAAAACCAGCAGCTGGCGGTGAAGGGCCTCAAGTGTAAGGCCCAGACGGCGCTGATCGCCAAACTCTCGGCCCTGCTGGACGAGACCTATGACAAGGTAGACGCTTTGGACGCGGTCTTGGACAAGGTGGGTAGCCAGAAGGATGTTCTGGCCCAGGCCAAATACTGCAAGACCAAGCTCATTCCCGCCATGGAGGCCCTGCGCCAGAGCGTAGACGCTATGGAACTGAACACCGACGCCAAGGACTGGCCCTATCCCAGCTATGGCGATCTGATGTTCCGAGTGTAAAGCGAGAAACCCTTACAAAGCATACAAAGGCGTATGCGGCAAAGCGCCGCATACGCCCTTTTTATGAAAAAAAGAGGAGGAATCAGCAATGGAAGAGATCTTAAGCGCGGTACAAGGAGAGGTGTTCAGCGTCTGGTTTTTGATCGGCGCGGCGCTGGTGTTCTGGATGCAGGCGGGCTTTGCCATGGTGGAGACCGGCTTCACCCGGGCCAAGAACGCGGGCAACATCCTGATGAAGAACCTGATGGACTTCTGCATCGGCACGGTGGTCTTCGTGCTGCTGGGATTTGGCCTTTTCCTGGGCGAGGACGCCCTGTTCGGCCTGGTGGGCATCCCTAACCTGGATATATTTACCAACTACGCCGAGTTTGACTGGTCCAACTTCGTCTTCAACCTGGTCTTCTGCGCCACCACCGCCACCATCGTCTCCGGCGCTATGGCCGAGCGGACCAAGTTTTTGAGCTACTGCATCTACTCCGGCGTCATCTCCGCCGTCATCTACCCCATCGAGGCCCACTGGACCTGGGGCGGCGGGTGGCTGGCCCAGATGGGCTTCCACGATTTCGCCGGGTCCAACTGTATCCACATGGTGGGCGGCATCTCCGCCTTCATCGGCGCGTGGATGCTGGGCCCCCGCATCGGCAAGTTTGTCCGGGACAAGTCGGGCAAGGTCACCAAGGTCAACGCCTTCCCCGGCCACAGCCTGCCCCTGGGCTGCCTGGGCGTGTTCATTTTGTGGCTGGGCTGGTATGGCTTCAACGGCGCGGCGGCGGTGAACGTGCCCGAGATGGGCTCCATCTTCGTCACCACCACCATCGCCCCCAGCGTAGCCACGGTGGTGTGCATGGTGTTCACCTGGATCAAATACGGTAAGCCCGACGTGTCTATGTGCCTCAACGCCTCTCTGGCCGGACTGGTGGCCGTCACCGCGCCCTGCGATGTGTGTGACGCCGCCGGGGCCGCCTTTGTGGGCGCGGTCAGCGGCGTGCTGGTGGTCTTCGGCGTGTGGCTAATGGACCATGTGCTCCACATCGACGACCCCGTAGGCGCGGTGGCCGTCCACATGATGAACGGCATCTGGGGCACCATCGCCGTGGGTCTGGTGGCCACCGACACCGCCCCCGCCTTTGCCCGTGGCATCACCGGCGGTGCCAACCAGATCGCCGACAAGGGCCTCTTTTACGGCGGCGGCTTCCAGCAGCTGGGCATCCAGCTGGTGGGCATGCTGGCCACGGCTGCCTGGACGGCTGTGACCATCACCATCGCCTTCTGGGTCATCAAAAAGACCGTGGGCCTGCGGGCCTCCGCCGAGGAGGAGATGGAGGGCCTCGATAAGGCCGAGCACGGCCTGCCCTCCGCCTACGACGGCTTTACCTTCGCCCCCGAGACGGTGGACTATGCCGATGCCCTGGTCGTCTCTGGCGACGTGCCCATGGCTGAGGCGGTGAGCGTCAAGGCTGAGCCCTCCTTCGTGCCCCAGCCCAGAGACCCCGACCAGCCCAAGTTCACCAAGGTGGAGATCGTGTGTAAGGAGAGCCGCCTGGAGCGCTTGACCACCGCCCTCACCGGCCTGGGCGTCACCGGTATGACCGTCAGCCACGTCATGGGCTGCGGCGCTCAGAAGGGCGCGCCGGAATACTACCGGGGCGTCAAGCTGGAGGCCACGCTGCTGCCCAAGGTACAGCTGGACGTGGTGGTGAGCAAGATCCCGGTCCGCTCCGTCATCGACGCGGCGAAAAAGGCTCTCTATACCGGCCATATCGGCGACGGTAAGATCTTCGTCTACGATGTGGAAAATGTCGTCAAGGTCCGCACCGGCGAGGAGGGCTACGACGCCCTGCAGGACGTGGAGTAAAGACAGCGAAAAAGCCCGGACCACTTGGTCCGGGCTTTTTGCTAGGGTTGGGGCAGCAGGTTTTCACCGCTGTCCGGGTCAAAGAGGTGCACCAGCCGTCCCGGCGCGGTAAAGGCCAGGGCAGTCCCTTTGTTGATCCCGCCCCGCCAGTGCTCGCTCAGGTCCGCCGTGGGCAGCACCAGCACCACCTCCTGGCCCTGGACGGTCAGGTGGAGATGGATCTCGCTGCCCATCATCTCGCACACGTCCACCGTGCCTGCCAGTGCCTGGGGCTCCTTGGAGGAACACAGCTTCATATGGGTGGGCCGGATGCCCGCGATGACCGGGCCCTCCCGTCCAGCCAGGGCCGCGGCAGTCTGGCGGGGCAGGGCAATGGCGGTCTTGCCCAGCTGCACGGTGCCGTCGGCGGTGAGACGGGCGTTTTGGAAGAAGTTCATCTGGGGCATCCCGATGAACCCTGCCACGAAAAGATTGGCCGGGTGCTCAAAGACCTCTTGGGGCGTGCCGGTCTGCTGGATGTGGCCGTCCCTCATGATGACGATGCGGTCGCCCAGGGTCATGGCCTCCACCTGGTCATGGGTCACGTAGACAAAGGTGGTGTTGATGCGCCCGCGCAGCTTGATGATCTCCGAGCGCATCTGGTTGCGCAGCTTGGCGTCCAGATTGGACAGCGGCTCGTCCATCAGCAGCACCTTGGGCTCCCGGACAATGGCCCGGCCGATGGCCACCCGCTGGCGCTGGCCGCCGGAGAGGGCGCGGGGCTTGCGGTCCAGGTATTCGGTAATGCCCAAAACCGCCGCCGCGTCCGCAACGGCCTTGTCGATCTCGGCCTTTGGCCGCTTTTTCAGCTTCAGGGGAAAGGCCATATTCTCTCGCACGGTCATGTGGGGATAGAGGGCGTAGGACTGAAAGACCATGGCGATGTCCCGGTCCTTAGGCTCCACGTCGTTGCAGCGCCTGCCGTCGATGAAAAGCTCGCCCTCGCTGATGTCCTCCAGGCCGGCCACCATCCGCAGTGTGGTAGACTTTCCGCAGCCGGACGGCCCCACCAGCACGATGAATTCCTGATCCTTGATGTCCAGGTCAAAGCTATGGACCGCTGTTATGTTGTTGCCATAGACCTTTTTGACGCCCTTGAGCACCACCGTAGCCATAGACGCAAGACCCCTCCCTTTTCGGCGTTTGGTATATAGTCTGCCCCGCAAAGGTCAAACAAAACCAATTTACCCCAGCCGAAGCGGAAAAAGCCACCGTAAGCGTTTCGGAGGAAAAAAATAAGAACGACGGCTTGTCATCAAGCCGTCGTTCTTAATTTGGTGTTGTATCCAAATTCCCATACAATTTGGCCTGCGCCCCATTTGGGGATCACGCGCCCCATATCGGAGGGGCCTCAATTATTTAAGCCATTTCGGTAAAGGTAAATTCCTTTTGCTTGGTATCGAAGCCAACGGTATACTTCTTGCTCACGCCCACTTCGACCTCGATCTTCTCGGGGCCAAAGGTCTCCATGACATTCTTGTACATCACGCCGGGGCGCTGGGTCATGGCCTGTACCTCAAGAACGTGCTTACCGGGCAGCAGCAAATAGACCTGCTTTGTGCCCTCGGGATAGTATTCCGTGTAAGCGGCGCCGTCAACCTTCAAGATCGTGATCTGCACGGACTTGATCCCCTTGATCGCGGACTCCGCGTACACTGAGGAGACCTCGGGATGTTCCTCCCGGAAGGCGTTTTTCTTTCCGCTCCGCTTTCCAATGTAAATGAGGTATACAATGAAGTATACCACCGCAAATCCCGCGATCAAAAACGCCCACCAGGGAAGAGCTTTGAGAGATTCCATCAAATATTCCATGTTTACCGTTCCTTTCTTGTCTCGATTTTCCGAACCTCCAGCTTTTCACCGGCCACGCCAAGGTCCTCCAAAAGGCGTTGATACTGGCCCAAGCCGATGTGTGAACAATCGTAAAAGTAACTCTCTCCACCGTCACAAACCGTAAGGGTGAGGTCTGAATTGTCCCGTATCACAGAGGAAAAGGAGCATTGGGCAAGCTCATGGCGGTGGGTCTTTCTTTTTTCCACGAAGGTGACACTGGTATCATCTACAATGATTTGAAGTTTCGCGCCGGAAAGGATCATGCCAGCGGCGACAGCTAAGACGGCCAAAGCGATCAGTCCGGCGATCCATGTGGTATGGGTCAGAGAGTAAGTGATCACAAAGACAAATACAGACGCCACCAGAGCAATCAACGAATGGTACACCAGTGTTGTCATGCTGCGTTGATAGACCCGCTGCATGCTCTCTCTCCTTTCGACCAATTGCGCACTCCATTATACAAAGCCCAAAAAGCATTGTCAAGTTCTACCATATCCAAAACGCCGCCGCTGGAGAAAAGAACGCCGGCTTGCTAACAAGCCGGCGTTCTTATCTGGTGGACGATACAGGACTTGAACCTGTGACCTCCCGCACGTCAAGCGGATGCTCATACCAGCTGAGCTAATCGTCCGAACAGCTTGTATAGTATATCGCCTTTTCCCGCCGGTGTCAAGAGCCTTGTTTGAAAATTGTGTTTTTTCTTCTCCTGCCGACTTGAAAGCGGTGGACAAATGTGGTACAATGCCAGCGTATGCCTTCGTAGCTCAGCTGGATAGAGCGTCCGCCTCCTAAGCGGAAGGTCACGCGTTCGAATCGCGTCGAGGGTGCCATGATCTATAGACCCCGTGGGGCGCCATGATCCGCGGACCCCACGGGGCTTCTTTTAGGGCAAAGGGGGCTGGAGCCGCCGTGACAAGAAAAGAGGCCAAGACTGCGGCCCGGCGGACCCTCCGGGGCCATTGGGCGCTGCTGGTGGGGCTGTGTCTGCTGGGGGCGCTGCTGGGCGGGGAATGGGCGGCGTCGGTAACGGCGGCCAAGACCCTGCGGACCCAAAGCCTGCCCACCCTGGAGACCGCGGCGCTGCCGATGGAGTGGGATATGGCCCGGCGGCTTATCCAGCTGGCCCAGGACCCCCAGGGCGCGGCGGAGCAGTTTTACGCGCAGGAAGAGGAATTGGCCCAGAGTGGCGGGGCGATACTGGGCCGCAGCCGGGGAGAGATCGCCCGGTGGCTCAATAAGCTGCAGTCGGGCGCGTATATGGCGGACGCTTTGGAGCCGCTGGCGGCGCTGACGCTCTCACAGACGGCGGGGCTTATTTTGCTGGCGCTGTTGTGCGGGGCCTTGATCCTTTTTGTATGGGTATTTCTCAAGGGCGTCTACCGGGTGCTTGTGTGCCGCATGGCGCTGGAGTGCCGGATCTACCAAAAGGTCCCCGGCGGGCGGCTCTTCTGGCTGGGCAGGGTGAAGCGCCTGGGCCGTGTGGCCTGGTGCATGGCCGCGCGGACGCTGGCGGTGGCGCTGTGGAGCCTGACGGTGGTGGGCGGTGTGGCGCGCTACTGCGCCTATTTCCCCGTGCCCTATCTGCTGGCGGAAAACCCTGGCCTGGACCGGCGGCAGGCCATGGCGCTGTCTGAGCGGATGATGGCCGGGCACAAGGGGGACCTTTTCCGCTTCGAGCTGAGCTTTTTGGGGTGGAAGGTCCTGAGCGTGGCCACCTTCGGCCTGTCCGGCGCGCTCTGGTCCCGGCCCTATCGTCAGGCGGCTCTGGCCCACTATTACACCGCGCTGCGGGCCCAGTGGCTGGCCGGGCACCCGGAGGACCGGGCGTTGCTGAACGATCCCTGGCTCTTTGACGTGCCGGAGGAGGGCGCGCTCAGCAGCGCCTACGGCGATCTGCCCGCCGAGGAGCCGCTGCCCCGGCTCGCCGGGACCGTGGGCTGGGCGGCCCGGAATTTTGGACTGCTGCTGCGGCAGGGCCCCCGGGAGCTGGCCTATGCCCAGGCCCTGGAGGACCGGGCCCGGCTGGCCCCCGTCCGGCTGGAGGCGCGGGGCTTGCAATATCCCGCCCGGCTGGCCCCCCACAAGCCGGAAAAGGACCAGGCGGTGGACACAGACCCGGTGCGGTGCTACGGACTTTGGTCGGTGGTGGCGCTGTTTTTTGCCTTTTCCATGGCGGGCTGGCTGTGGGAGGTGTTCTATACCTCTGTGGACACGGGCCAGTTCATCAACCGGGGCGTGCTCCATGGCCCGTGGCTGCCCATTTACGGCTCGGGGGCGTGTATGATCCTGCTGGCGCTCTACCGCTTTCGGACCCGCCCGGCGCTGGAGTTTTTCGCGGCCATTGCGCTGTGCGGCGTGCTGGAATACGGCACGGGGCTCTATCTGGAGCTGGTCCACGGCCAGCGGTGGTGGGACTATGTGGGCTACTTTTTGAACCTCCATGACCGAATCAGCGCCGAAGGGCTGCTGGCCTTCGGTATTGCCGGAATGGCGGCGGTATACGCCCTGGCGCCGTGGCTGGATAACTTGCTCAGACGGCTGCCAAGGCGGGTGCTGACGGCGATGTGCGTGGCGCTGGTGGCGCTCTTTTTGGCAGACCAGCTGTGGTCGGCCCTCGTACCCAACGTGGGCCCGGGCATCACCGACATTACCGCCGGAGTGGCGCGCATAGCGGTACGATAAAAAGGAGATGGAAACCATGAAGTGGACAAAATGGATGAGCGCGCTGCTGTGCCTAGCTCTGCTGAGCGGCTGCGCCAGCAAGGACCCGGCCTCCGACGCGGAGGCGACGCCCAGCCCCGGCGTGGAGGTCGCCGACCCCTCCGGCGACGACCAGAGCGCGGGCCAGAGCGTCCCGGACTTCACCACCGTGGACCTCAGCGGCAACACCGTGACCCAGGAGGTCTTCGGCCAGGCGGACGTGACGGTGGTCAACATCTGGGGCACCTTCTGCCCGCCCTGCATCGGCGAGATGCCCGAGCTTGGAGACTGGGCCAGGGAGATGGAGGACAACGTCCAGCTTCTGGGCATCGTCTGCGACTACTACGCCGGGGACGACGCCACCTTAGACCAGGCCAAGACCATTTTGCAAGATAGCGGCGCGGACTTTGTGAACCTGGCCGCCGATCCCTCCATGGAGGAGTTTCTGAGCCAGTTCCAGTTTGTGCCCACCACCCTTTTGGTGGACAGCCAGGGCGCAGTCATCGGCGAGCCTATCGTAGGAGCCGACGTAGCGCTCTATCAGCAGGCTGTGGCCGATTACCTGGGACAGTAAAGCTCCCCGCGAGGAAAGAAGGGACCTGAATGCTGGTTTTGATCGCCATGGGCCTTGGCTATGCGGCCCTCAACGGATACTTCCTCTTCCGGCTGCTGACCTGGCTGAAAAATGTGACTCTCTACACCCGGAAAAAGCGGGTGCGGGTGCCCGCCATCGTCTTGTTTTTATTTCTCTCCACCGCAGTGATCGTCTCCGCCTTTCTGCCCGGTGGCAGCGCGCTGAAGGCGGCCTACGTCCGGGTGGGCAACTTCTGGTATGGAATGTGCCTCTACGCGGGGCTGTCGCTGGCGGTGGCGGACCTGGTGCGGCTGACGGTGATGGCCGTGGAGAAACTGCGGAAAAAGCCCACTGGCCTTCGCACCCGCAGGGCCCATGTGATTGCCGGCGCGCTGTGCATCGCCATCATCGCCGCGGTGACTGTCGGCGGCACCATCAACGCCCGGATCATCCGGGTCAAGAGCTTTGACCTGGCTGTGGCCAAGACCGCCGGGGCGCTGGGCCAGCTCAATATCGTCTTGTGCGCTGACCTCCACATGGGCTACAATATCGGTCTGAGCCACATTCGCCAGATGGTGGACAAGATCAACGCCCAGCATCCGGACCTGGTGGTCTTCGCCGGGGATATTTTTGACAACGACTATGACCGCTTGGACGACCCCGACGCCCTGCTGGCCGAGTTTCAGCGTATCGAGAGCAAGTACGGTCTCTACGCCTGCTACGGCAACCATGATGTGAAGGAGATCGTGGTGGGTGGTTTTGCCGCCACGCCGCCCATGGAGTCTAAGACCAGCGACCCGCGGATGGACGAGTTCCTGGAGCGGGCGGGGGTGACGCTGCTGCGGGATGAGGGCGTGCTGATCGACAATAGCTTCTACCTCTATGGCAGGCCCGATTTCCGCCATCCTGGCCGGGGCATTGTCCAGCGCAAGACCCCGGAGCAGATCACCGCTGACTTGGACCGGAGCAAGCCCATCATCGTCCTGGACCATGAGCCCTATGAGCTAGGCGAGTTGGCCCGGGCGGGGGTGGATGTGGACCTGTCCGGCCACACCCACGACGGCCAGCTCTTCCCGCTGACCCTCGCGGTGGACTGGATGTGGGAAAACGACTGCGGCTATCTTAATAAGGACGGCATGCACAGCGTGGTCACGGCGGGAGTAGGGCTCTACGGTCCCAATATGCGCGTGGGCACCGCCCCCGACATCAGCGTCATCCATTTGACCTTCTCGGAGGGCTAAAATAAGAGCGGCGTCCCGCGGGACGCCGCTCTTTTACGCATTTCGTTCAGTTTTGCCGGTGGATGACCGTCTCATGGAGCATGGGATAGGAGACGGGGGAGGCTCCCTCCAGGTCCTCGCGGCGCATATCCACCGCCGTCAGGCCGCCGTTTGCATAGGTGGTGTAGTAGTAGACGCCGGTATCGGCGTTACAGCAGCAGGAGTAGACGGTGGTCTCAAACTGTCCATGGCCCATGTCGATACAGCCCCGGGCCATGGAGACGCTTTGGAGAATGTGGAAAAACTGGGTCACGCTCTCCGCCTCGTCCCGGCCCGAGCGGGCGTTGGCCCGGGTGAAGGCGGCCCGGACAAAGCGGGAGGAGGAGGAGAGGTCGCCGGGCAGGCCCAGAGCGCCCATGCCCCGGCTGTATGGCTCCAACTTCAGGCTCTGGCAAAAGTGGTTGGTGGGGGGCTGGTTGGAAAGGCACATATAGTTGCTCAGATTCTGGGCGTGGTAGGGGAAGGGCGGGTTGTTGGTGAGTACGCCCATGGGGTCGTCATAGATGTGAAGGCCGTCGGCGGTGGACTCCACCACAAAGCAGCCCTCCCGGCTGGCGATCATCCAGTGGAGCTGGGCGGGAGGCAGATCGGCGGCGAAGCTGGTTTGCAGTAGGTTGACCCGCCCCAGCAGAGTGCGGACGTCGGCCATGCAGTCACACTGGCCCAGCATCCAGGGAATGAACTCAAAGGAGGCAATGTTGTCCTTGCCGGGGACTTCCTCGGCGGAGTACACCGCGTTGCCCACGAAGTTCAGCCCCGCCATGGAAAGGCCCTTTTCATTGGTGGCCTCGTAAAAAAGGGGATAGCCGTCCTTGACATAGCTCATGCCGATCATGGCGTAGTGACTTTGCAGGGCCTTGGCCTTGCGGAATACCAGTGGGTAACGTCTGGGCAGCACGGTCACAGACTCGTCGTAGTTATACTCCAAGTCCAGATTCCGGCCAAAGTAAAAGGAATCGGTCAGGTAGGTGACGGCAGTACACATGAAAAGAGACCTCCCATCATGGATGTTGCGCCAGCAGTTCCAGGGCTCTGACCACGGCCAGGCGGATGTGTTCGTCCAGCTTTTGCTCCTGCACGCCCGTAATGATGACGCCGCAGGCGTTGGAGGGCACCAGCACCTTGGGGCACGTCGCCCCCGACACCGCCGCGGCCATGGCGGGAGAGACTTCGCCCAAAATGCCGTTGGCCAGAATGAGGCCAATGGGCCCCAGGATCACGTTGGCCCGGGCGGCGTTGTAGATCACGGCGTTTTCGCCCGTAGCGCCCTTGGGGGCACCCGCCTTCAGCATAGCGCCGGTGGCCAGGGCGTTGGTGCCCACGCACAGAAGGCGGCAGTCCTCCGGCAGACCGGGCAGCAGCTGGCGGATGAGCTGGGCGCCCATGCCGCCGCCCTGGCCGTCCAGCACCAAGACAAGCCGCTCAGCCATCCAAGTCCACCAGCTCGTACTCCCGGCTGCCAAAGCCCAGAGCCGCGGCGGCTTCAATAGTATGGATGCCGTGGCGGCTTTCGATACGCTCGATGAGGTGGGCCTTGCCCGGATCGTTGGAGGCGTAGACCAGATCGACGCAGGCCTGATCGATGGCCACCGGGTCCAGACTGGCCAGCACGCCCACATCCGCCATACAGGGGTCCTCGGCCACCGCGCAGCAGTCGCAGTCCACCGAGAGGTTGGCCATGATGTTGAGGTAGACCACCTTGCCGCCAAAGAGGTCTACCACGCTCTTGGCTGCGTCGGCCATGGCCTCGCAGAACCGGTCTTGCTCGGCGCAGCGGTCCCAGACCACGCTCTGGTCGTCGGTGGCTCCGGCGGAGTGGATCAGGCACTTGCCCGCGGAGGAGGCGCAGCCGATGGACAGCTGTTTCAGCGCGCCGCCGTAGCCGCCCATGGGGTGGCCTTTGAAGTGGGACAGCACCACCATGGAGTCATAGTGCTTCAGGTTCTTGCCCACCCGGTTTTCCCGGATGGCCTTGCCATCGGGAATGGTCAGAGCCAGATCCGGACCCTCGGCGTCCAACAGGTCCACGGTGAAATACTTGCTCCAGCCGTGGCTCTCCAGCAGCTTGAGATGCTTGACGGTCTCGTTGCGCGCGCCGTCGTAGGCGGTGTTGCACTCCACCACCGTGGCATCCAGAGCGTGGATGACCGGCGCCCAGAACTCCGGGTGGAGGTAGTTCTGGTTGCCCTCCTCGCCGGAGTGGACCTTGGCGCACACCCTGCCGGTGAGGGGCTGGCCCAGAGCCTTGTAAAGCTCCAGCACCCGCTGGGGGGTAATGACCTTGCTGAAATAGACCTTTGACTTGCCCATATGTCTCTTCCTTTCTCCGCGTTCACCGCGGCGTCCCACAGCCCTTCCTGGGCCGGAGTTTCGATAGCTTTAGTATACCAAATTTTCCGGCCGAAAACAAGGGTATTTACGAATTGGACAAAAAGGTATACAATACGTTTCGACACTGATTTCAAAGGAAGATGACCATGCCAGAGCAGATCAAAACCACCGCCGGGGTCTTTCGCCAGGGAATGCGGGACGGTATTCCCATCGGCCTTGGCTATTTCGCCGTGGCCTTTGCCCTGGGCGTCAAGGCCCAGGAAGCGGGGCTGGATCCCGTCCAGAGCTTTTTGTCCAGCCTTTTGTGCCGGGCCTCCGCCGGAGAAAAGGCTGGGTTGGACGTGATCGCCGCCGCCGGAAGCCTCTTTACCATGATCCTGACCACCATCGTGGTCAACGCCCGCTATCTTTTGATGTCCACGGCCATGAGCCAGCGCATGGACCCGGCGGGTAAGCTGGTCCACCGCTTTGGCATGAGCATGTGCATCACCGACGAGCTCTTCGCCATTTCTATCGCCCGGGAGGGGTATTTAGAACCCTATTACCTCTACGGTGCGGCGCTGGTGGCCTCGCCCTGCTGGGCCCTGGGCTCTTCCTTGGGATGCGTGGCGGGGGACCTGATGCCGGTCTGGGCCGTCAGCGCCCTCAGCGTGGCTCTTTACGGAATGTTCCTGGCCGCCATCATCCCAAGCGCCCGGCAGGACCGGGTCATCGCCGGGCTGATCGCGGTATCCTTCATAGCCAGCTTTGCCGCCAGCCGCCTGCCGTGGATCTCTACGCTGGAGCCCAGTTTGCGCATCATCCTTTTGACGGTGGTCCTGTGTTCCCTGGCGGCTCTTCTCTTTCCCCATCCCATGGAGGAAGGAGGCGGGGAAGGGTGAACTACGTCTACATCCTAGTCATGGCCCTGACGCTGTACGCCGTCCGGGCGCTTCCCATGACCCTCATCCGAAAGCCCATCCAAAGCAAGTTTATCCAGTCCTTTTTGTACTATGTGCCCTATGTGACCCTGGCGGTGATGACCGTCCCCGCCATCATCGACGACCCCCAAAGCCCCGTTGCCGGGGCCCTGGCCCTGGTGGTGGGCGTGGCCGCCGCCTGGCTGGGCGCGGGACTGATGCCTGTGGCCATCCTATGCTGCGCCACGGTGCTGATCACGGAGCTTTTTATCTAAGGGCATAGTGAAAGGGCGTTTCCCAACTAGTGGGAAACGCCCTTTTTCATGCCGCCGCTTAAATTTCCGGGGTCCAGTAGTGATTTTGGTAGAGGTCGGTGAAGCGGAAGGCGGCGATATAGTCGGCGTTGTCCATGGCCAGGTTGCCCAGGACCAGGGGACCGTCCACCGTTACCGTCTCGCCCAGAGGATAGTTATCCAGGAAGTTTCTGCCGTAGTCATAGTAGCTGCAAAGGAAGTCCAGCACGTCGCCGTCTTGGAGCTCTATAAGGCCTCGGGCTACGGTGGAGGTCTCATCTTCATCGTAGCAGATCTGAGCGCCCAGCACGGTCCAGGACTGGGTGTCGTTCGAGAAGGAGACCATCAGATCGACCCGCTGGCCGTTTAGCAGCGCGGGGATATAGCCCAGGGAGACGCCGGAAGCGTCGTCGGTCTCCAGCAGGTAATAGGCCACGATCTGGCTGTTGACGCTCATCCAGGTGCCGTCAAAGGTGCCGATCAGGTCGCCGTCTTCATTGTAGTCAAAGACATTGTCCAGACCTAAGTCGATATACCCCTGGCCGTCGTCCACAAAGACGTTCAGGGCGATGGAGGAGACAAGGTCCCATTGGTCATCGGAAAGGGCCACCACCTGCTGGCCGTCCTTCTGCGTCCAGGTCAGAGCGGAGGGGTCAAAGCGGTTCTCGCTGAGGTACTGGGCGCTGTTTTCCACCAGCTGGCCGTCCAAAAAGTCCGCGCTGTCCGCCGTCAACCCCACGTTGGAAAGGTCCCGGCCGCCCAGCAGAGACCCCAGCATCCCCAGCACATCGCTGCCAGAGGAGGAGCTGGAGGAGGAACCGGTGAAGAGGTCGAACAGCGAGCCCAGCTGACCGCTCTGGCCACCGGCGGCTGTTTGGCCCGCCACCTCCAGGGAGGCGAAGGACTTGATGCAGTCGGTATAGGCGCTGTCCAGACCGATCTGGTCGTAGAGCTTGCTGGCAGTGGACACGCTGGAGGTCTTGCCATAGGGGAAGTAGATGGAAACGCCGTTGGCGTTGGAGATGTTCCGGGAGGTAGCGTTATATTTGACCGCGCCGCGTAAGGCCTGGGCCAGAGCCCGGCTCTGGGTGGTGTCCATATTGTCGGCCAGGTGGATGAGGTCGATCTGGTCGATGTTGCTGGACTGGGCAAACTCCTTGGCGTTGGCCCGGGCGGAGGCCACGGCCTTATAGTCATTCCCATGAATGCTGGCGTTGGTGGACTGGGCAAAGTCCCGGAAGGTCCCGGGCACCGTGCCGGAGAGCTCAGCCAGGTCGATGATTGACAACGTGGCTTGCTGGCCTGGGGCCGCCTGGCCGCACACGCTGACAAAGCTGTCGGCGATATTTTTTCCTATATCCAAAGCAGACATGGACGGGTCTTTGGACAGTTTCGTGAGCCAGTCGGTATAGTACCAGCCGCAGCCGGGCTCGGTCTCCTCCGAGGCGATCAGGTAGTCGGCGTAGGGCTCGACCACCATGGCCGTCTCCAGCGTGGCCATCAGGCACGCGTCAAAGCCGATGAAGTCAAAGGTGCAGCCGCCGTCTCGCAGGGCCTTGGCAATGCCGCTGAGGCTCATGGAGCCCGAGCGGGGATAGACCTCGTCATAGCCGTAGCCGCTCAGGGACCCGCCGCCGTGGTCCCAGAAGATCAGCTCGTAGCGGTCGGCGGGGTAGTTGCGCTTGCCCCACTGGATAAAGCCCGCCAGGGTGTCCGGATCGGTCATAGCCTGGAGGGAGTCGCTCTCCCACTGGAGTTTGACGCCGCCGTTCAGGACCTGATAGATCTGGTTTTTGTCGTTGGCGACCAGGCTGTTGCGCCAGCTCTTACACCCACCAGTGAAGACCAGCAGCCGCACATTATCGCCGATCTCCGCCGCGGCCATCTCCTGGAGGTCCTTTGTGGCAAAGCCTCCGCTGGACTCCAGGTCGGTGCCGCACAGGTAGACCAGGATGGTGGTGGTGTCGCTGCCGTCCCCGGCCAGGGCCACCCGCTTGTCCCGGGCCTTGCTGGAGACAGAGGTATCCACTGCGCCGCTGCCGGTAGTGGTGGTGTAGTTGGGCGTAGATATGTCGGATGTGCCCAGGGAGCTAAGGCCGGCGCTGTCGCCGTCAAAAAGCCCGACCAGGCTGCCCAGCCCACCGCCGCCGAAAACCAGCACCGCCACCAGGATCAAAATAGTCACCAGCGAGGGCTTTTTCTTGCCCGAGCCGGTGGCTGAGCTGACAGTCCCGATCAGGTCAGCCACATCGCCCAGGTCGATACCTCGCTGGGCGTCACTTCGCTGGGAGCTGTTTTGCCTGGGGGCGGAGGGAGAAGACCCGCCGGATTTTTTGCCGCCAAAGGCGCCGCCGCCCACGCCGCTGGCGCCCTGACGTCTGCCTACATGACCCGTGCCACCCAGGACATTTTTCTTTCGGCCCACCGGCCGGCCCTTGCGTTCCATAAGATCGCTCCTTCCCGTTTCTCTGCGGCTCTCATTATACGCAAAAGCGGGGAAAATGTAAAGTCCGCAAAAAAGCGGCGGCCCGAAGGCCGCCGCTTGAGTTAGGTGAGAGCGATCGTAGGGAGCCCCGGCGGGGACGACGCTTATTTTCCGCAGAAGTCCATGGCGACTGCCGCAATATGCTCAGCGGACAGGCCAAACTGCTGGAGCAGAGCGGCGGCGGGGCCGGAGTGGCCGAATTCATCGTTGACGCCAATGCGGCGCACGGGGGTGGGGCGCTTTTCGCACAGCAGCGAGCAAACGGCCTCGCCCAGACCGCCGATGATGGAGTGCTCCTCGCAGGTGATGATCCTGCCGCAGTCTGCCGCCGCCTTCAGCACCAGAGCCTCGTCCAGAGGCTTGATAGTGGCCATGTTGATGACCCGGGCGGAGACGCCCCGCTGGGCAAGGGCCGTTGCGGCCTCCAGGGCCTCATAGACCAGGATGCCGTTGGCCAGGATGGCCACGTCCGTGCCGTCCCGGAGCACCTCGCCCTTGCCCAGCTGGAAGCGGAAGGTATCCGGGTCGTGAAAGACCGGGGTGGCGAACCGGCAAAAACGCATATAGACAGGCCCCTTGTGGGCATAGGCCGCCCGGACGACGGCTCTTGCCTCCACATCGTCCGCCGGGGAGACCACCACCATGCCGGGGATACTGCGCATCAGGGCGAAGTCCTCGCAGCATTGGTGGGAAGCCCCGTCCTCGCCGACGGAGATGCCGCCGTGGGTGGCGCCGATCTTCACGTTGAGCTGGGTGTAGCCAATGGAATTGCGGACCTGCTCAAAGGCGCGACCGGCGGCAAACATGGCAAAGCTGGAGGCGAAAGGGACCAGGCCCATGGCCGCGGCTCCCGCGGCCACAGCCATCATGTTGCCCTCGGCAATGCCGCAATTGAAGTGGCGGGAGGGGAAGGCCTTTTTTACGATATTGGTCTTGGTGGCGTTGGAGAGGTCGGCGTCAAAGACAATGATCTCCTCATGCTCCGCCATCAGGTCCTTCAGCGCGTTTCCGTAGCCCTCCCGGGTGGCGATCTTTTTGATCTCAGCCATCTTAATTCCCCTCCAATCCGGCCAGGGCGGCGTTCAACTCGGACATCGCCAGGCTGTATTCCTCGTCGTTGGGGGCCTTGCCGTGCCAGTCCGCGTTGTTCTCCATATAGGATACGCCCAGACCCTTGATGGTCTTCATCACGATGGCAAAGGGACGGCCGTGGGTGGCGTGGAACTGGGCAAACGCGCTCTCCAGCGCGTCAAAGTCGTTGCCGTCGATCTCCACCACCTCAAAGTTAAAGGCCTGGAGTTTGTCCACAATGGGGTAAGAGTTCATGACCTGGTCGATGGGGCCGTCGATCTGCAGGCCGTTGTTGTCGATGATCACGCAGAGGTTTTCCAGCTTGTAGTGGGCGGCGAACATCAACGCCTCCCAGACCTCGCCCTCTTCGATCTCGCCGTCGCCCAGCAGGGTGTATACCCGGCAGGGATTACCCGTGTGGCGGGCGGCCAGGGCCATGCCGCAGGCGGCGGAGATGCCCTGGCCCAACGATCCGGTGGACATATCCACGCCGGGGACAGTCTGCATATTGGGGTGGCCTTGGAGATAGGAGTCGATGTGCCGCAGGGTCTTCAGATCCTCTACAGGGAAAAAACCCCGGTTAGCCAGGGCGGCGTAGAGCCCTGGGGCGTTGTGACCCTTGGAGAGGACGAACCGGTCCCGGTCGGACTTCTGGGGAGCCTTGGGGTCGATGTTCATCTCTCGAAAGTAGAGATACGTCAGCACGTCCGTTGCCGAAAGGCTGCCGCCGGGATGTCCGCACTTAGCCGCATGGGTCCCCTCGATGATGCCCATGCGGACCTTGCAGGCGGCGAGACGCAGGTCCAACTTTTCTTTTTCAGTCATAGGATCACGTTCCTTTCTCCGCTTGTCCGTGCGACTGATGCACAATGCCAACTTTGATGAGGAAGGTGTTTCTACCGTGCTATTCAAGCAAAAGCGCCGAACATCTTTTTATGATGTTCGACGCCTTTGCGTTATGGTGGAGATAAGCGGGATCGAACCGCTGACCTCTTGAATGCCATTCAAGCGCTCTCCCAGCTGAGCTATACCCCCAAATTCGGCGGCGGGCCGCTGAACAAATGGTATTCTAGCACCTTGGCCGCCGATTGTCAATACTTTTTTTGATTTATTTTCCCCGGTTGTCGAACCACGCCTGGACTGTGGGCGCCAGGGTATCTACCAAGGCGTGCATATCCCAGCCGCTGGTGTTGACGCACAGGTGATAAGCCGCCTTGTCGCCCCAGCGGGTGTCAGTGAGCAAAGAGCGGTAGCGGGCGCGGCCCTTGTCCACCTTGGCCATGCGACGTTTGAGGTCATTGCTGCTCAGGGCCTTTTCGTCCGCGCTCTGCCGGGCCTTGCAGCGCGCCAGCTTGCTCTCCAGGTCGGCGTATACAAAGAGGTTGAAGGGCGCTTCTTCCCGCAGCACCACATCCGCGCAACGGCCCACGATGACGCAGTCGCCCTTACGGGCCAGTTCCTTAAGAAGCTTGTTCTGCTCGGCCATGACCTCCATCTGGGGGTCGATCAGACCGGAGGAATAAGCGAAAGTATGTCCGAAGGTGATGGGGTAGTAGGCGTCTACGCCCCGCTCAGAGATACTGGCGATGTACTCCTCGGCCAGGCCGCTTTTTTCGGCTACGGCGGTGATGATCTCCCGGTCATAGTAGGCCACGCCAAGGCGCTCGGCCAGCCGCTTGCCAACCTCCCGGCCTCCGCTTCCGAATTCCCGACTGATGGTGATGATCCGATGGCTCATTGCATCCACCCCACTTTCAGATTGGGCGTTCTCTGCCCAAGTCAAGTTTACTTGATTTTTCAAAAAATTGCAAGGAGAAAATCCGCTGCCTAACGCAGAAAAAGGACCGCCGCCCTGCCTGCCGATCGTTTTTCGTCTTATCCCTTGACATAGGAAGTCAAAGGGACGTATAATTGAATAAAATATGTAAAATGTGCAATATTTTCGCCGCGGCGGACACAAAGGAGATGAGCGTAGAGATGCATGAGAAGAATCAGCCCCACAGATTTACCAGCAGCTGGGGGTTTGTGCTGTCGGCAGTTGGCTCCGCCGTGGGCATGGCAAATGTCTGGGGCTTTCCGGCGAAGATGGGAAGCAACGGTGGTGGCGCTTTCTTGCTGGCCTATTTGTTTTTTATCCTGCTGTTTGGCACGGTGGGCCTGAGCGCTGAATACGCCGTGGGCCGCCGAGCGCGCACAGGGACCCTCGGCTCTTATCAGATGGCCTGGACCAGCCGAGATCGGAAGTTGCGCCCTGCCGGGGCCACGCTGGGATGGTTGCCGCTGGCTGGATCTATGTGTATCGCCATCGGCTATGCCGTGATCATCGCCTATGTGCTCAAGGCCCTTTTTGCCTCGGTGGGCGGGTCGCTGATGGAGGTGGCTCCGGAGCCATGGTTTGAGGCATTTTCTATGTCCGATTACTCGGTGGTGCCCTTCCATGTGATCGTGGTGATCGGTACTCTGCTCACCCTGTTGCTGGGAGCCAAGAGCATTGAGAAAAGCAACAAGGTCATGATGCCCCTTTTCTTTGTGATCTTTGTGGTGCTGGCTGTCCGGGTGGCCTTTTTGCCCGGGGCGGCGGAGGGCTACAAGTACATGTTCACCCCCCGCTGGTCCGACCTGCTGGACCCTATGGTGTGGATCTGGGCCATGGGCCAGGCATTCTTTTCCTTGTCCATCACCGGCAGCGGCATGATCGTCTATGGAGCCTACCTGCACCCGGATGAGGATGTGGTCTCGTTGGCCCGCCGGACCGCTCTCTTTGACACCATCGCTGCCCTGGTGGCCGCCATGGTCATCATTCCCGCCTGCTTTGCCTACGATATGGACGTGGCGGCGGGCCCCTCGCTCTTGTTTGTGATCCTGCCCCGCATCCTGCAGGACATCCCCTTTGGGCAACTCTTTGCCATTATTCTCTATACCGCCATGGTCTTTGCCGGGGTCAGCTCCCTGCAAAATATGTTTGAGGCTGTGGGAGAGTCCCTGCTCCATAGATTCCCGAAGCTGGGCCGAAAACTTGTGCTGGTCATCTTGTGCGTGATCTGTCTGGGGATCGGGCTGCATATGGAGCCCATCTTCAAATGGGGGCCGTGGATGGATATCGTATCCATCTATATCATCCCCATCGGCGCCACCCTGGGCGCTGTGTCCTGGTTTTGGATCATGCGGCGGGGAGAGCTGCTGGAGGAGATCAACCGGGGAGCCAAACGGCCTTCGGGATCGCTATGGTATGGTTTGGGCCGGTATCTCTACGTCCCCTGCGCCGCGATCTTATGCGCGGTAGCGCTACTGCTGCAGGTGGCCTTCTGAACAAAATATTCTGGTTCCGGACTTTGACTGAGTGTGGCAAGGGGGACGGACGCTTCTGTTACGCAGACAGAGGCGCCGTCCCTTTTGATTTTTGCCGGTGACAATCGGATAACCTGTGGCATAGGGACAATCCGGTGGCGCATAGGCTCCATTTCGGAGGTGGAGCAAAATGCTGTCAGCCTGGCTTGTCTTAATGCTCAACTCGCTGTTTCTGACCCTGCGCCTATCGGGCAACACCGGATCCTTCCCCAAGCCTCTCAAGGCCGATGAGGAGCGCAAGTACCTGGACCTGGCCCAGCAGGGTGACTTGGCCGCCCGCAATACCCTGGTGGAGCATAATCTCCGATTGGTGGCCCATATCGTGAAGAAATACTATACCCAGTCCGCCGATCAAGATGACCTCATTTCCATCGGCACCATCGGGCTTATTAAGGCGGTGAGCACCTTCAAGCCCGACAAGGGCATCAAACTGGCCACCTATGCCAGCCGGTGCATCGAAAATGAGATCTTGATGTACTTCCGCAGTCGCCGCAAGCTGCAAGGGGAGGTGTCCCTGTCCGATACCCTGGAAAACGACGGCGAGGGCAACAACCTTTCACTGATGGACGTGATCCGGGTGGACGACACCATGCTGGAGGACCTGGACGTGAAGGAGTCGTGCAAAAAGGTCCGGACGGTGGTCAAGCGCTGCCTGACGGGCCGGGAAGCGCGCATCATCGACCTGCGCTACGGCCTCAGCGGTCAGCCGCCCCTGACCCAGCGGGAGATCGCCGCCCAGTGCAATATCAGCCGCAGCTATGTATCCCGCATTGAGAAGAAGGCGCTGGAGAAGCTGAAGAAGGAGTTGGAGTGAGAGAGGTTTACATAATTCTTTAAGGGACTGAAACAAAAAGACGCCCTGCGGGGCGTCTTTTTTGGCGATCAAGGCGTGTGAGCTATCAAGTCCGCGGCGAGGGCGGCGATCTGGTCGGCGGCATCGTGGGGAATGGCGGACCCTTGGCGGTGGATGATATCCGGGGCCAGGGCCTGAAAGTCCTCCAGCCGGTCCATGGGGACAGTTAGGCCAAGACGGGCAAAGAACTTGGCGTTTCGCGTCTCGCAGCCGGGAATAGGGGATAGGTGGGCCAGGGCCACGCCGGCCACCGCCGCCTCGGTGGAGGACAGGCCGCCAGGCTTGGTCAGGTAGAGATCGCAGGCCCGGAGGTAGAGAGGCATCTGGTCGGTGGAATGGAGGAGGGTGACGCTGTTGTCAGCGCCGTAGCGTTTTTCCAGAGTTTTATAGAGCTTGTCGTTGGTGCCGCAGATGACGATGAGCCTAGCCCGGTCCCGCCACTGGGCATAGAGCTTTTTCACCGCCTTCTTCAGTACCCCAGCGCCCATACTGCCGCCGGAGAGGAGCAGATAGGTGGCGTTCTGGTCCAGCCCCAGAGCCTGCCGGGCCTGTTGTCGGGTGACGTCCCGGGAAAAGGCGGCGGAGACGGGAATGCCCAGGGGGAGCAGCTTCTGAGCGGGAATGCCGTAGGACTGAAACTCCTCCAGAAGGTCCGGGTGGGGGATGATATAGGCGTCGCAGTCGGTCTCCTCGGTAAAGGGGATGCAGGCGTAGTCGGTGGCCACGAAGATGACCTTGGGCAGGGCTGCCCCACGGTTTTTCAGGATGGTCAGGGCCTCGCCGGGGTAGACATGGGTGCAGAAGACCACATCAAAATGGCGCTGGGCCAGGAAGGTCTCCAGGGCTTTGGCGGTCTTGCGCTGGAAGTAGTAGACCGGCGAGCGCCAGGGCAGATGGCGGTAGAGGTCGCCCAGGCGGTAGACAAAGCCAAAGGTCCGGGGCGACTTCTGGGCCACGGAGATATACATATCGTCCACCAGCTCCACCGTCTTTTGGCCCCGCAGGTCATAGGGGTTCATCAAGACGGCGCGGTGGCCCTGTGCCTCCAGGGCCTCCTGAATGGCCCGGGCCGCGGCGTTGTGCCCGCCGCCGGTGCCGCAGGAGAGGATCAGCGCATCCATAGCAGCTTCACCGCCGGCTTGGCCCGGTGCTCCTTGCTCCAATGCAGCCGCAGCAGTACCGTGCCCGAGATGAGGGCGAACCCGCCCCACACTCCGGCCGGGTAGCGGAAAAAGAAGGTGACGGCCGTCACCAGATAGGTGACGACGGTACGGTAAAAGTGGGGGTCGATCCGCAGTACCACGGAGAAAAAGACAAAGATGACCGCGAAAAGCACCGCCGGCTGCCAGAAGGGGAACAGACCCAGCAATGAGCCAAAGGAGGAAGCGATGCCCTTGCCGCCTTTAAAGTGATGCCAGAGAGGCAGGGCGTGACCCACCACCGGCGCGGCGATGACCAGGGCCAGGGAGATGGGCCCTTGCAGAAGACCGCCAGAAAAGCGGCAGTAGCAAAAAACAGGCCAAAAGGCCTTGCCCAGGTCGCCCACCAGGGCGATGACGCCGCACCAAAAGCCACAGCGAAAGGCGTTGGCGGCGCCGGGATTGCGGTCCTCCCCGGCGTTCTCCACCTCACCCTTGCCCAGCACTGCCGCGGCCAGACGGGCAAAGAGGACGCTGCCGGAGAGATACCCGGCCACAATATAGAGGATCGTAGTGGAGGACATAGCAGCGCCCCCTTTCCTAGCGTTTATCGTGATACACAGTATACGTTCACGGCAGAAATTTGTCAAGTTTTCGGACAGCTGGGTATTTTCCACTTACTGCTTGAAGTTTGGGGAAGAGTGTGGTATTTTATTAAGGAAAGATGTGAGAACAGAACTTTTAAAAGGAAAGAAGGAGTGCGTTGTGAATATCCGTATCGTGACCGATTCCGCTTCGGACCTGCCCCAGCCCTGGCCGGACTGTGTGAGCGTGCTGCCCATGACGGTGAGTTTTGGAGACAGGCAGTACCAGGACGGTGTAGATCTGACCCACCGGCAGTTTTACGAGCTGCTCATTGAGGGGGACAGTCTGCCCACCACCAGCCAGATCGCTCCGGGCCAGTTTGAGGACGCCTTTGCCCAGGCCATTGACCGTGGGGAGACGGTGGTGTGCATCACCCTGTCTTCCAAGCTCTCCGGGACCTACCAGAGCGCCTGCATCGCCGCCGCGGAGTTTCCCGGCCAGGTCTTCGTGGTGGACAGTCTCAACGTCACCATCGCCGAGGCGCTGCTGGTGCGCCGGGCGGTGGAGATGGTTGCCCAGGGGATGGTCGCGGAGGACATCGCCCGGCAGCTGGAGGCGGAGCGGGGCCAGATCCGCATCGTGGCGCTCTTGGACACCCTGGAATACCTCAAGCGGGGTGGGCGGCTCTCGGCCTCGGCGGCGCTGGTGGGGGGTCTTTTGTCCATCAAGCCGGTGGTCACGGTGGAGGACGGCGAGGTGAAGGTCATCGGCAAGGCCCGTGGCTCCAAAAACGGCAACAACCTGCTGATGGAGGAGAGCCAGAAGGACGGCGGCGTGGACTTTGCCCGGCCCCACAGTCTGGGCTATACCGGCCTGAGCGACGAGCTGCTGCGCAAGTACATGGAGGATAGCCGGCCCCTATGGGAACAGTATGTACCGTCGCTGCCGGTATGCACTATCGGCGGCACCATCGGGACCCATGTTGGCCCAGGGGCCATCGCGGTGGCCTTTTTCAAGAAGGGCTGAGGCTGGAACTTTGTGGGATGGGCAGCGTCTAAAAAGGCATCAGACAGAAAAGGAGTGTGCCCCATGGGACGTGTACTTTCTCTGCTTCTATCCGTACTTATGCTGACAAGCTGCCAGAAGACCCCGGCTCCGGAGCCCATCCAGGCCCAGGGGATTGTGGACCTGTTCCCTGGGGAACGTACCGCGGAGCAGGAGGCGGCCTACGCCGGCTTTGCTCTGGATCTGCTGCGCCAGGGCCGTGTCGAGGGGGAAAACACCCTGCTGTCGCCTCTGTCAGTGACCCTGGCTCTGGGCATGACCTCCTCCGGCGCGGCGGGGGATACCGCAGGAGAGTTCGCCCAGCTCTTTGGCATGGACAAGGGCGCTTTGAGCGCCTACTGTCTGGCGCTGATGGAGGACTATTCGGACCTGGGCGGCTCCAGTCAGACCACCCTGGCCAACAGCCTGTGGTGCGACCCGGACCTGCTCTTGAACGATGAATTCGTCCTCACCTGCCAAAACTACTTCGGGGCGGAGCTCTACCACGCCGATCTCCAGGCCCCGGACACGGTGAAGATGGTCAACGGCTGGGTGGACGAGGCTACGAAGGGGATGATCCCCAGCGTGGTGGACCGCTTTGACGATCAGGCTGTGCTGGCCCTGGTCAACGCCATTTACTTTAAAAACCAGTTCCAGCGCCCCTTTGAGACCCCTACCCACGAATGGACCATGGACTTCCGAAATGCCGACGGCACCGTCTCTCAGCCCCAGGGCATGAGCAACGGGACCCGGCAGGAGAGCTACCTGTCCCACGATGGTGGACAGGGGGTGGCCCTGCCCTACGACGACGGCAAGCTGGGGTTGCTGCTCATGCTTCCCGACCAGGGGACGAGCCTTACCGACTATCTGGCCGGCTGGGACGGCTCCACCGTCAAGACCCTGCTGGACACACAGCGGGAGACCCGGGTGCAGCTGACCGTGCCCAAGTTCAAGACGGAGTGGAGCGACGAACTGAAGGACACCCTGGAGGCCATGGGCCTGACCGGCGCCTTTGACCCCGGCGATGCCGACTTCACCGCCATGGGCCAGAGCAAAGAGGGCTATCCGCTCTACATCGGCGATGTCATCCACAAGACCGCCTTTGAGCTCAACGAAAAGGGCACCGAGGCGGCGGCGGTGACGGCGGTGATCATGGACGCGGCTTCCGCTATGCCGCCGGATGATCTGATCTACCTTACCTTTGACCGGCCCTTTGTCTACGGTATCGTGGATCTGGAAACCGGCGCACCCCTCTTTTTGGGGACCATGGAGCGCATGGATTGAGTTTTTTAACCTCAAAATGAACCTCAACTTTTTGGGCTTAATTGTATCAGATCATATCAAAATGAGCCAAAAGAAAAAACCCCGGAGCCGTTGTGGCTCCGGGGTTTGCTTGATATATCAGCGCTTGGAGAATTGGGGCGCGCGACGGGCGGCGTGCAGGCCGTACTTCTTGCGCTCCTTCATACGAGGGTCGCGGGTGAGGAAGCCGGCGGACTTCAGGGCCGGACGGAACTCCTCGTTCATCAGAAGCAGGGCACGGGCAATGCCGTGGCGGATGGCGCCGGCCTGGCCGGTGACGCCGCCGCCAGTGACGGTGGCGACCACGTCCACCTTACCGATGGTGGAGGTGGTGACCAGGGGCTGACGGACGATGAGCTTCAGGGTCTCCAGACCGAAGTACTCCTCGATGTCCCGGCCGTTGATGGTGATGGAGCCGGTGCCGTTGGGGAAGAGGTGGACCCGGGCCACGGAGGACTTCCGGCGGCCGGTGCCGTAGTGATAAGGCTTCTTACTCTTATACATTGTGTTGATCCTCCTTACGCCTGGGTGTAGAGTTCAGGCTGCTGAGCAGCGTGGGGGTGCTCCGCGCCGCGGTAGATCTTGAGCCGGGACAGCGAGTCCTTGGTGACGGTGTTGCGGGGCATCATGCCGCGGACAGCCAGCTTCATGGCGAGCTCGGGCTTATCCTGCATGAGCAGACGGTACTTGGTCTCATGGAGACCGCCGGGATAGCCGGAGTGGGTGCGGTAGAACTTCTGCTCCATCTTCTTGCCGGTGAGGATGGCCTTCTCGGCGTTGATGACGATGACGAAGTCGCCGCAGTCGGCGTGGGGGGTGTACTCGGGCTTACGCTTGCCCCGCAGCAGGTCGGCGACGATGACGGCGGTCTTGCCCAGAGGCTTGCCGGCGGCGTCGACTACATGCCACTTGCGCACGATGTTGCCCTTGTTGGCCATAAAAGTGGACATAGTGTAATCTCTCGCTTTCGTTTGAAATGCCCGGGAAAGCCCGGGAAAAGTTGACTTTACAAAGTCGAGCGTGTTGTATTATAATGCTTTTGACCGCCGGTGTCAACGACTTTTTGGAATTTTTTTATCTTAAAAATCAAATTCTTTGATTTTCTGGCTTATGCTTTCTTATGCTCGCGAATGCTCACTTTTAAATTTGCTTTTTTGGGAGAGGGGGGGCGCCGAATGCGGCAGATCGTGTCCCAGATGCGGCGGTGCGTGGAGGACTATCGGATGATCGCGCCCGGAGACCGGGTAGCGGTGGGGGTGTCCGGCGGCAAGGACTCGGTGGTGACCCTGGCGGCGCTTGCCAAGCTGCGGGAGTTCTACCCTAAGCCCTTCACTGTGGAGGCCATCACCTTAGATATGTCCGGGGGCAAGATGGACTTCTCGCCTCTGGCGGAACTGTGCGTCAAGCTGGAGGTGCCCTTTCACCTGGTCAAGACCCAGATCTTCGAGGTCATTTTTGACTACCGAAAGGAGAAAAATCCCTGCTCGCTGTGCGCCAAGATGCGCCGGGGGGCGCTCCATAACGCCATGGCCGAGCTGGGCCTTTCTAAGATCGCCCTGGGCCACCACCGGGACGACGCGGTGGAGACCTTTTTTATGAGCCTATTTTATGAGGGACGGCTCAACTGCTTCCAACCGGTGACCTATCTGGACCGCACCGGGGTAACTCAGATCCGGCCTCTTTTGTATAGCACGGAAGGCCAGGTCCGTTCCGCGGTGGAGCGAAACGGGCTGCCGGTGGTAAAGAATCTCTGCCCCGCCGACGGCTCTACCAAGCGGCAGGAGGCCAAGGAACTGGTGGCGGAATTATCCAAACGCTACCCGGACTTGAAGGAGTATGTGTTCTCCGCCATGCAGCGGCTGCCGCTGCCGGAGTGGGGCGTGCTGCCCAGAGCGGGGGAAGAGGGGGCTGACGGGTCGTCGGTCTGAAACTCGGTCATGCAGTCCCAGTAGCGCTTAGGCATATGGGTCTGTCGGCACTTGGGGTTATAGCGGCTTTCGATGGCCAGGGTGTCGTAGAACCGCCGCCACAGGTCCCGGCAGCGGCGCTCTTCTTCCCCAGGCGGGGGCAGGGTGAAGTCCCGGGCCTCGACGATGGCCCATTGGCCCCGCCCCCGGTTCTCTGGCCCGGGCTGGTGGAGCAGAAGCTGGGCGTGGGTCTTGTCGTAGAGCAGAAAGCGCTCGCCCGCCAGCCGGTCGCAAAAGTGGACGCGCAGAATGGGCAGCACCTGGTTTTTTGGAGCGATCTCCCCTGCCAGGAAGCCGTCATACTGGGAGAAGCGGACAAAGCCGGTGAGCAGCTCGCACTCGCGCTGGAGGTGGCGTATGGCTTTGCCCACCTGGAGGACCTGGTCGTTCTCCAGGTGTTTTTCTACCCCCGGCCCCACCTGAAAGCCGAAATCGATCAGTTCCCAGAGTCGCCGCTCCTTAGCGTCCAGGGTGGTCAAAAACCCCTCCAGCACCATCCGGAGACCGTTTCGCCCCAGACGCTGGCCCAGGCGGCGGTAGACCCGCTGGGCCAGGAGGGGGTCAGTTTCCACATAGCGCTCATGATAAAGGCTGGGCCGGTCCTCTTCCAGGGTGAGGAAGAGGTTGGGCGGCTCATGATATTGGTAGATGTCCCGCACGCAGCACAAAAATCCAGCAAAGGTGCCGTCGTAGTGATAGGCAAAGCCCTCCACGCTACGCCCCCCTTTGGCCGTCAAACAGACTGAGTTGGTCCAGGCCGACGCCCCGGCTGGAGGCATCCAGAGCGGCCAGGCGGGTGGGCAGGGACTCCCAGCGAAAGCGCAGAGCCTCCATGGGTTTGCCGTTGCAAAGCAGGAAATACTGGGCCCGCTTGAGCACCACTCCCAGCTTTTTCAGATGAGGGAAATCCAGGGTGCAGTGCCGCCGGGCCAGAAGGATCTTCCGGGCCGAAGTTACCCCCACCCCGGGGACCCGCAGCAGCGCTTCATAGTCGGCCCGGTTCACCTCCACGGGGAAAAACTCCGGGTGGTTGACCGCCCAGCAGCATTTGGGGTCCAGGGAGGGGTCGAAGTCGGGGTGGGCGTCGTCCAGCAGCTCCTCGGCGTCAAACTGATAATAGCGCAGCAGCCAGTCGGCCTGGTAGAGCCGGTGCTCCCGCAGCAGGGGCGGCTGATAGGTTTGGGGGATCGGCAGGTTGGGGCCCGCGCCCATGGGGATATAGGCCGAAAAGAACACCCGCTTGAGCTGGTAACGGCGGTATAGGCTCTGGGTCAGGCGCAGGATGTGGAGGTCGCTCTCCGGGGTGGCCCCTACGATCATCTGGGTGGACTGTCCCGCCGGGGCGAAGCGAGGGGCGTGCCGGTAAATGGCCAGCTCTTGCTTGCTTTGGGTGATGCCGTCCCGGATCTGGGCCATGTTACCCAAGATGGGCGTTTTCCCCTTGTCCGGGCAGAGGAGATTCAAGCTCTTTTCCGAGGGCAGCTCGATATTGACGCTCATGCGGTCGGCAAGCAGGCCCATGGCCTGCACTAGGGCGGGGTCCGCGCCGGGAATGGCTTTGGCGTGGATGTAGCCGTTGAAGCGGTACTCCACGCGCAAAAGCCGCACCGTCTCGATCATCAGCTCCATGGTGCGGTCCGGGGTGCCCACCACCGCCGAGGACAGAAACAGCCCTTCGATATAGTTGCGCCGGTAAAAATCCATGGTCAGCTCGCAAAGCTCCCGGGGGGTGAAGGTGGCCCGGGGGACGTCGTTGGAGCGGCGGTTGACGCAGTAGGCACAGTCATAGGCGCAGGCGTTGCTGAATAGGACTTTCAAAAGGCTGACGCAGCGGCCGTCGGCGGTGAAGGTATGGCAGCAGCCGTAGTTGACGGCGGAGCCAACTTTCCCCGAGCGGTGGTTTCGCTTCACTCCGCTGGAGGTACAGGCCACGTCGTACTTGGCCGCGTCGGCCAAAATGGTCAGCTTTTCCATCCGGTCCACAGCGGTCGCCTCCTCTTTTCTGGAACTTCTGTTCCATTATAGCACGACTGTTCGAGTGTGTCAAGAGGGAGCGTTGACCTTGGGAGGTTAGCCTTGACTTTCTCTTGGGGCCGATGGATAATATACGGTTATAAGCATGGAAGGGGGGCGAGGGTGTGAAGACGCCATCTCAATGGCTGGTCCGGCGGCTGCTCCGGGGCGGGGAGCAGGTCAGTTCCGGCCGGCGGGAGCGGTGCGGGCAGCTCTCCGGGGCGGTGGGCATCGCTCTCAATTTGCTGCTGGCGGTGGGCAAACTGCTGGCGGGGGTTTTGACACGCTCGCTGTCCATGACCGCCGACGCTCTGAACAACCTGACCGACGCCTTTTCCAGCGTGGTGACGCTGGTGGGCTTCAAGGTGGCGGGCCACAAGGCGGACAAGGAGCATCCCTTCGGCCATGGCCGGGCGGAGTATGTGTCCGGGCTCATCGTGTCCCTGGTGATCCTGCTGGTGGGTTTTGAACTGGCCAGGACCTCGGTGGAAAAGATCATCACGCCGGAGATAGTGACTTTTTCCTGGCTGGCGGTGGGGGTGCTGGGGGCGTCTATCCTGGTGAAGCTCTGGATGTGGCGCTTTAACGCCGCCTTGGGCAAGGCTCTGGACAGCGCGGCTCTGAGCGCTACGGCCCTGGACGCTCTCTCCGACAGCGTGGCCACATCGGCGGTGTTGGCGGGAGCGCTCATTGCCCACTTCTCCGGCCTCAGCCTGGACGCCTGGCTGGGCCTGGGGGTGTCGGTATTCATCCTCTGGTCGGGCTTTCTGGCGGCCAGGGATACGCTGGATCTGCTGCTGGGCCGGGCGCCCAGCCAGGAGACGGTAGATAAGATCGCCGATACGGTGCTGGAAATTCCCGAGATCGTGGCCATCCACGGCCTGGCTGTCCACGAATACGGCCCGGGCCATCTCTTTGCCACCATCCATGCCGAGGTGCCCAGCGACATGACCCTCCTGACCGCCCACGCCGCCGCCGACCGGGCTGAACGGGAACTGCGCCAGCGTCTGGGCGTCCACGCCGTCATCCACATCGACCCCTTGGGCAACGACGACGAGCCGGAGGGGTAAATTTACAAAATATCCAACCTTTTTTGAAAAAAGCGTGTATGATATAATAGTCGTAAGCGACTATTATATCAGCTTTATGCCGCCTTTGCTCCCCGGCTTCGCCGGAAACCGCAAAGGATGGCGCATTATATCATACCGCTGCGCAGATATGATATAATGCATGAACCAAGGAAAGGGTGGGAACGCATGGCCCAGAAGATCTTAGTCATCGAAGACGAGAAGAACATCTCCGATCTGCTGCAGCTCTACCTGGAAAAGGAGGGCTATGAGACCCAGGGCGCCGGCGACGGGGTCAAGGGCGTGGAGCTTTTCCGGTCCTGGGGCCCGGATCTGGTGCTGCTGGACATCATGCTGCCGGTGATGGATGGCTGGAGCGTGCTGAAAAAGATCCGGGAGGACGGCAAGACCCCGGTGATCATGCTCACGGCCAAGGGCGAGCTGGAGGACAAGGTGACGGGCCTGGAGCAGGGCGCAGACGACTATATCACAAAGCCCTTCAACACCAAGGAGGTGGTGGCCCGCATCCACGCGGTGCTGCGGCGCTACGGCCTGGAGGAAGAGACGGCGGAGAAGAAGCTGACCTTTGACAAGCTGGTGATCAACCTGGATTCTTACGAACTGGTGGTGGACGGCAAGCGGATCGATACCCCGCCCAAGGAGCTGGAGCTTCTCTACCGCCTGGCCTCCGCGCCCAACCGGGTGTTCACCCGCAACCAGCTGCTTGACGAGGTGTGGGGCTTTGACTACTTTGGCGACTCCCGCACCGTGGACGTCCACATCAAGCGGCTGCGGGAAAAGCTGGAGGGAGTCTCGGACAAGTGGAACCTCAAGACGGTCTGGGGCGTGGGCTATAAGTTTGAGGTCACGGCGTGAAGTCCGCGTATTCACGGCAGTTTGCCATGGTGGCGGGCTTGATCCTGGTATCCTTTTTGGTACTGGGCGTCAGCTTCGTAGGGCTGAGCTATCAGTATACCACCAACCGCCAGATGGAGGCGCTGGAGGACAACGCCTCCTTTATCGGTGAGTTCACCGCCAATTACCGAAGCCAGGGCATGGACATCCGCTCCGACGGCTTTCGGGCCTATATCTACTCTCTGGCCAAGATATCCAACGCCCATGTGCTCCTCTGCGAGACCGACGGCGAGGTGGTCTACTCCGCCGACGGCGCGGGCCAGGGCGAGCTGGACACGCTGGTGGGGGCCACGCTGCCCGTGGTGGTGACCAAGCGCCTGCTGGCCGATGGGGTCTATAACCGTATGGGCGATCTGGGGGGGCTTTTTGACAGGACCCGATATATTGCCGGGCGGCCCATCGTGATCCACACCACCGCCGGCGACGCCACCATCGGCCTGGTGCTGGTGTCCACCGCCGTGGACAATATGACCGAGCTGTGGCGCAGCTTGTCGGGCATCTTCGTGCTGACGGCGCTGGCGGTGATGGCGGTGGCGTTCATCCTGACCCTCTTTACCGCCCGGCGGCAGACCAAGCCCCTGAAGGAGATGGCCCAGACCGTGCGGGAGTATGGCCGGGGTGAGTTTGACAAACGGATGCAGGAGACTGAGCGGAGCGACGAGATGGGCGAGCTGGCCCGGGCCTTCAACGCCATGGCAGACTCCCTGGACCAGGCGGAGAAGCGCCGCAGTGAATTTGTGGCCAACATCTCCCATGAGTTGAAGACTCCCATGACCACCATCTCCGGCTTTGCCGACGGCATTTTGGACGGGACCATCTCTCCGGACAGGGAGACCGCTGCCCTTCAGACCATCTCCTCGGAGACCAAGCGGCTGTCCCGGCTGGTGCGGCGGATGCTGGATGTGTCCCGGCTCCACGCTAACGGCGACGTTACTGCCCAGCAGCCCTTTGACATCGTAGAGCTAACGGCCCAGACTATGGTGAGCCTGGAGAGCAAGATCAACGATAAGTCCCTGGACGTGGTGGCCGGCCTGCCCGAGGAGGCCATCAAGGTCTGGGGCGACCCGGACGCCATCACCCAGGTGTGCTATAATCTGCTGGAAAACGCCATCAAGTTCTCCCGCCCCGGCGGGCATCTGTGGGTGGAGATCACCCGGCAGGGCGGCAAGGCGGTGGTGGCCATCCGCAACGAGGGCGAGACCATCCCCAAAGACGAGCTGGATCTGATCTTTGACCGCTTCCACAAGTCGGACAAGTCCCGCTCCATGGACCGCGACGGCGTAGGGCTGGGGCTCTATATCGTCAAGACCATCCTCAACGAGCATAAAGAGGACGTCACCGTTACCAGCGAAGAGGGGGTCACTGAGTTTCGCTTTACGCTGACGGTGGTATAAAAGGGATAAGAAAAACGGACCGCTGTTTCAGCGGCCCGTTTTTTCGTTACTGCAAGAAGCCCTCCAGGATCTTCTCCTCGGCCTCCTCCTCGGTGAGGCCCAGGGTCATGAGCTTCAAGATCTGGTCCCCGGCGATGCGGCCGATGGCGGCCTCATGGATGAGCTGGGCGTCCACGCTCTGGGCGTCGATAGCGGGGACGGACTTGATCTTGGCCTGGTCCATGATGATAGAGTCGCACTGGACGTGGCCAAAGCACTGGTCCTTGCCCGTCATGCAGGGGCGGAAGACCTGGACGCTGTCGCCCTTGGCCACAGAGCGGGAGACCACCCGGCCGGTGGCGTCGGCGCCCTCCAGGATGATCTCCATGTTGCTCTCGGCCCGCTGGGCGCCGTCGGTGAGCAACTTTTCGTTGATGATACACTCACCGCCGGGGCCCACATGGCACACCGTGTCCCGGATGGTGGAATCCACCCCTCGGATCTGGGTCATCTCCATGGTGATGGAGGCGCCCTCCTCCAGATAGACCTCGGTCTTGGGGTTCAAAATGTTCTCCCCAGTGCCGGGGCCCTCGCCGTAGTGGCGCTCCACATAGCGGACCCTGGCGTTTTTAGCCAGGTGGAAGACGTGGATGCCGTCGTGCTGAGCGGTCTCGCAGCCGGTGTTGTGGATGCCGCAGCCGGCCACGATGTCCACCTCGGCCCCCTCGCCGATGTAGAAGTCGTTGTAGACCACATCAACAAGGCCGGTCTGGCTCAACACTACGGGGATGTGGACGCTCTCGCCTTTGGTGCCGGGCTTGACGATGATGTCGATGCCGGGCTTGTCGGTCTTGGAGACGATGTCGATGTGCTCGGTGGTCTTGCGGTCGTCCAGCTGGCCGTTGACACGGAAGTTGTAGGCGCCCTGAGGGGTCTTCTCCAGCTCGGCGATCTCCTTGAGGACCTTCCACTCGGTTTTATCCACGGCGCTCCACCTCCTTCTTTCCGTAGCAGGAACGCTCCACCGGGGCGGAGCCGTCGGTGAGCAGTTTTGGGAATATCTCATCTTTGGGGCCCTGAGCGGTGACCTGGCCCTTGCTTACCAGCACGATCTCGTCGGCCAGGTCGATGATGCGCTCTTGGTGGGAGATGACGATCAAGGTGGCGTCGCCCTGATCGTGAATGGCCTGGAAGGTCCGGGTCAGCTGGGAAAAGCTCCACAGGTCGATGCCGGCCTCGGGCTCGTCAAAGATCATCAGCGGCGCCTTGCGGGCCAGAACGGTGGCGATCTCCACCCGCTTAGCCTCGCCGCCGGAGAGGGAGGCGTCCATCTCCCGACCAATGTAGTCGTTGGCACATAGGCCCACCTTGGTGAGGTACTGGCACTGCTCATCGTGGCGCAGCACCGTACCAGCAGCCAGCTCCAGAAGGTCGCCGATCTTCAGGCCCTTGAAGCGGGCAGGCTGCTGAAAGGCGTAGGAGATGCCCGCCTTGGCCCTCCCGGTCACGTCCAATTCGGTCACGTCCTGGCCGTTCCAGAATATCTGGCCCGCCGTGGGCTTGACAAGGCCCATGATGGTCCGGGCCAGGGTGGTCTTGCCGCCGCCGTTAGGGCCGGTGATGACCACAAATTTACCGTCGGGGATGGTGAGGGAGACATCCTGCAAAATGCCCAGGCGGCCCTCCTCGCCCTCCACCTCGTAGCGCAGATTTTTGATCTCAAGCATGGTGTTTCTCCTTTGGCTTGTGTATATCATAGTGAACTACTAGGAATAGCATACCACAGTTTCACAGAAAAAGCAAGGACTTTAGGGACCCGCCGCAGGCGGGACGCGGCGAGTGCCGCGTAAAATTCGGAGCGGAGCGGAGAATTTGCGCAGGGGCGGCTTTGCCGACCCCGAGCATCATAAAGGAAGGGTCCCCAACGGGCCTTCAGCCCGTTGGGCAGCCGCTGCCTTCTGGGCCTGTTTCTTACGTTTTTGAGCCAGATAGCGGTCCTCCTCGCTGAAGACGCAGCCGCAGTATTTTTGCATATAAAGGCCCAGCTCCCGGGCCTTGTCCTGACCCTCTCGGAAGCGAGGCCGGAAGTCATAGGGCAAAAACTCCACGCCGTATTTTTTCCCCATCTCCCGGCCGACCTCCAAAAGCAGTTCATGGTTTTGGTAGGGGGAGACCAGCAACGTGGTAGTAAAGGAGTCAAAGCCGTGCTCGGCGGCGTATTGGGCGGTGGGCTCCAGACGCATCTGGTAGCATTTCCCGCAGCGGTGGTCGATATCACCGGCCACGGCCTGGACAAAGGGCCGTAGGCCGTAGTCTCCCGACAAAATCAGCTCCAGACCGATGCTCTTAGCGTAGTCCACCAGAGTGTTCTTCCGCTGGCGGTACTCGGTGTAGGGATGGATATTCAAATTGTGCCAAAAGCCCGTAGGCTCCAGACCGTCTTGACGCATGGTGTCGATGCAGGTGATGGAGCAGGGCGCGCAGCAAATGTGTAAAAGCGGCTTCATGGAATAGTTCTTCCCTTCCGGTGAACAATAGATACAGTTTTCTGTCGCGTTCAATCATCTATTATAACAAGGAGAGAGAAAAATGCAAGTCAAAGAGCTGATGTGCTCCAGCGTGGTGTCCGTGGACCCTGCCGACACCGCCCAAAACGCCGCCACCATGCTGGCGCGCCACAATGTAGGTTCTCTGCCCGTCTGCGGCGAGGACGGCGGACTGCGGGGGATGGTCACCGACCGGGACATCGTGTTGCGGTGCGTGGCTACTCAGGAGGACCCGGCCAAGACTCCGGTCCACAAGATCATGACCCGTAACTGCGCCACCGTCTCTCCCACCGCCGATACCCGGGAGGCCGCCCGCATCATGGCCGCCAAGCAGGTCCGCCGCCTGCCGGTGGTGGAGGATGACAAGGTCGTCGGCATGGTCTCTCTGGGCGATCTGAGCCAGTCCCACTCCTGCGACATGGAGGCCGGCGCGGCATTGAGCGAGATCAGCGAAGAGGACCACGACCCGGAGATGTGAGTTGACCGGGAGCCCATGGCTTGGCGGGGCGAGCGTCGCTCGCCCCTACATATCAAGCACCACCCCCGATGTAAAATTCGGGGTTTTTTTGTGAAAAAGTATTGCAATCTACCATGTTGTGGTGTAAAATATCCCGGTTGAATTTTTATACTGAGATCAAGACCTAGAGGTGCATCGAAATGCAGAACGAGAAGATCAGAAACGTCGCCATCATCGCTCACGTGGACCACGGCAAGACCACCCTGGTGGACGAGATGCTCAAGCAGGGCGGCATCTACCGGGAGAACCAGGCCACCGTGGACCGGGTCATGGACTCGGGGGATCTGGAGCGGGAGCGGGGCATCACCATCCTGGCCAAGAACACCGCCGTCCACTATAAGGACACCAAGATCAACATCGTGGACACTCCGGGCCACGCCGATTTCGGCGGCGAGGTGGAGCGTATCTTGAAGATGGTCAACGGCGTCATTCTGCTGGTGGACGCCGCGGAGGGCCCCATGCCCCAGACCCGTTTCGTGCTGAGCCGCGCGTTGGAGCTGGGCCACCGGGTCATCGTGGTGGTCAACAAGATCGACCGGCCTGACCAGCGGGTCCATGAGGTGGTGGACGAGGTACTGGAGCTGCTTTTGGACCTGGACGCCACCGAGGAGCAGCTGGACAGCCCCATGCTTTTCTGCTCGGGCCGCCAGGGCACCGCCAGCTACTCGCCCGATGTGGCGGGGACTGATCTGACCCCCCTCTTCGAGACCATTTTGGACTATATCCCCGCCCCCGAGTGCGACACCGACGCCCCCTTCCAGATGCTGGTGAGCTCCATCGACTACAACGAGTTCGTGGGCCGCATCGCCATTGGCCGCATCGAGCGGGGCACCATCCGCCAGAATCAAGACATCGCCGTTTGCAACTTCCATAGGAAGGACGACGCGCCCCAAAAGGCCAAGGCCGTCTCCCTCTATGAGTTTGACGGCCTGGGTAAGGCCCCAGTCACCGAGGCTGCCGCCGGCGAGATCATCGCCATGAGCGGCATTGGCGACATTACCATCGGCGACACCATCTGCGCCACCGAGCGGGTGGAGCCCCTGGAGTTTGTCAAGATCGCCGCGCCCACCCTGGAGATGACCTTCTCGGTCAACGACGCGCCCTACGCCGGACGGGAGGGCAAGTTCGTTACCTCCCGGCAGATCAGAGAACGGCTCCAGCGGGAGATGCTCAAGGACGTGTCCCTGCGGGTCACAGAGACGGACAACACCGACTCCTTCAACGTGGCGGGCCGGGGCGAGATGTCTTTGTCCATCCTCATCGAGACCATGCGCCGGGAGGGCTATGAGTTTCAGGTGTCGCCCCCCCGTGTGCTCTACCAGGAGATCGACGGCAAGAAGTGCGAGCCCATCGAGCGGCTGGTGGTGGACGTGCCCTCCGACTGCGTGGGCGCGGTCATCGAGAAGATCGGCTCCCGCAAGGGCGATCTGGTGGAGATGACCCCGGTGGGCGAGCGGATGAAGGTGGAGTTTCTGGTTCCCAGCCGGGGCCTGTTCGGCTACCGCAACGAGTTTTTGACCGACACCAAGGGCGAGGGCATCATGGCCTCCGTCTTTGACAGCTACGCCCCCATGAAGGGCGACATCCAGCGCCGCTCCACCGGGTCTCTGGTCAGCTTTGAGACCGGCGAGAGCGTCACCTACGGCCTCTTCAACGCCCAGGAGCGGGGCGTGCTGTTCATCGGCGCGGGCGTGCCCGTCTATGCGGGTATGATCGTGGGCGAGTGCCCCAAGCAAGAGGACATCACCGTGAACGTCTGCAAGAAAAAGCAGCTGACCAATATGCGAGCCAGCGGCTCGGACGAGGCCTTGCGGCTGGTGCCGCCCCGGCAGCTGAGTTTGGAGCAGTGCCTGGAATTCCTGGCCGACGACGAGCTCTTGGAGGTCACGCCCAAGTCCCTGCGCCTACGCAAGCGTCTGTTGGACCACTCCGCCCGGATGCGTGAGGCCAGCAAGAAGAAGCAGTGAGCGCACCCTCTCAAGCCCTGATCCCGGTGTGATAGAGCCTAAAGCGCCTGAGGACTTTGTCCTCAGGCGTTTTTTGCAAAAAGCAGATGACTTTTTGGAAAAGCTACGGTATAATATTAAAAAAGTCTTTTGTAAAAGGAGAGGTCACACCATGCCAAAACCCGCCTCCCACAACACCGCCGACCTGCGGCGCATCAACCGGAATCGGGTCTTTCAGTACTTACTGTTCCAAGCGCCCCAAGGTGTCAAGAAGCAGGAGCTGGCCCTGGCCCTGGGCATGAGCCTGCCCACGCTGACCCAGAATTTGAGCGAGCTGATGGCCTTGGGGCTTGTTGACAATGACCGGCTGGGAGACTCCAGCGGCGGCCGCCCGCCCCGGATCCTGCAGGTCACGGCGGGGGCCCGGTGGGCTGTGGGGGTGGAGCTTTCGGCCCACCATATCCGGTTGGTGGCGCTGGATCTGCTGGCCCAGACCTTGGACTTCCAGGCTGTGGCCCGGCCCTTCCGGCTGGATGGAGACTACGCTGGGGAGCTGGCCCGGACGGTGGAGGACTTTATTGACCACGCGGGTCTGGACCGGGCGCGGCTGCTGGGCGTGGGGCTGACGGTGCCGGGCATCGTCTCCGCCGGAGAGGACGTCATTGCCTGGGCACCGACTTTAGGTCTTCGGAACGTGCCGGCGGCGGCTCTCACCGGGGCGATCCCGTACCCCACCCATGTGGTCAACGACGCCAACGCCGGAGGTTACGCCCAGGCTTGGGGCAGACCGGCGGATCAGCCCATGGCCTATGTGAGCCTGGGCCGTGGCGTGGGCGGCGCGATCTTATTCTCCGGCGGGGCCTACCTGGGCCAAAATGGCCGCTCGGCGGAGTTTGGCCATATCTGCGTCCATCCCGGCGGCGCGCTGTGCAGCTGCGGTCGGAAGGGCTGCTTGGAGGCCTACTGCTCTACCGCCCGGCTGTCCGACGACCTGGGGCTGTCGCTGGGGGAATTCTTTGCCCAAATGGACAGCGGAGATACCGTGTGCAAGGCGCTGTGGGAGCGGTATTTGGACACCCTTGCCCTGGCTTTGGGCAACATCCGCATGACCCTGGATTGCCCCATCGTCTTGGGCGGCAAGCTCTCGCCCTTCCTGCAAGGGCACATGGAGTCGCTGAAGGCCCGGCTCCAGGCCCAGGATCCGGACCGCGCGATCTGTCCGGACATCTCCATCTGTCGTCACCATGACCAGGCCAACAGCCTGGGCGCGGGACTCCATTTCATCGAGGAATTTATCCGTCAGGTATGACGGGTCCGGTAAAAAGCGTGCGGCCCCCATGGGGGCCGCACGCTTTCCTTTCCAAAAGGGGATAGGGTCTAATCCTGGGCCTTTGTGCCCTGGGCGGCGGAGCAGCGCGGAGCCAGAAGACGGTCCGTCCACATGAGCTTTACCGTGTGCCAGCCCTCCTGGAGTTGGGCGGTAGCGCCCTGGGCGACGTCCTGGAGGATCTGGACGCCCAGGAAACGGCCATCCTGGGACCAGGTGGCGGCAAAGACGGTATCCTGGCTGTCCGGCGCCGTCTCCGGTTTGGGGGTGAGGGTCAGGGTATCCTCACTGTTCACGCGCCAGGTAAACTCCTCTCCGCTGCCCAGGGTGCCGCTGGCGGCGGGCGGAGCCGCCACGGCGGTCACCTGGATGCCCGCGAGATAAATATCCCCTCCGGCGCTGGCGATATAGAGGGGCGAGCCCACCTGGGTAAAGCGGTAGGTGTAGGCGTTGTTGCCGCTGGCGGCGGGGAGATAGGTGGCCACGGGAGTGCTCAGGTCCGTGGTGTAAAGGGCCAGGGCCTTGTTGTTTGCCTCGATAACGTCACTGTTATAGAAATAGATGGTCAAATCGCAGGCGGTCTCCGGGAGAATGCAGAAGGACCGGCCTGTGCCCTTGACCTGGTAGCCCCGGGTAGCGGTGAGATCGCCCACAGAGAAAGCGTCGCCCTTATAGCCATTGTTGCCCTTGTAGCAGCGGACGTAGCCGTCAGCGGAGACGACATCCTTATCCATGGCCTGACCGCCGTTCCAGTCTCTAGCCAGCGTGGTAGTGTCCACGGGGATCTTCTTCATCTCGCCGGGTGGGGTGATGGGAGAAGGCGTGGGGGAGGGGGAAGGCGAAGGGGTGGGGTCCACCACCGGGGGCTTCTCCCCCGGCTCAACGGGCACATCGCCGAAGGCCACGGCCTTAAGGGGAGATTCATAGTTCTGAATGGCAGCCTGCATCTCGGTGTTCAGCGCCTTCAGCGGATCGTCTACAGCGTTGTTGAAGGTCCACTTGAAGTCGCCGCCGTTCATGCGCCCGGCAGTGGCGGTGACTACCTCCACCACCTGGTCGGCAGTGTGGGGTGTATAGGGATACATGATGGCGGGATCGGTGTCGAAATTATTGTAGGTGCCGTATTTTTCATAGGTCGTGCCGATCTTGGAGGCGGTCTTGGCCTGGATGGTGTCGGGGACCTGCTTGTCCCGGGTCTGGGCTCTGTAGGCGTCAAACTGCCCCTCATGGATGGTGCCCGCGGCCAGGAAGGGATCGTCGTGGAAGTAGAGGCGGCGGGGCGTGACGAATTCGTCCCCATAGGACTTGATGATGCCGCCGCCCTGGCCGGAGAGGCTGCCCTTGGTCTTATAGCTCTGGGTCTCGCCATCCCAGCATTCGCTGCCCTGGGTGCCGATGATCATGGGCCGGGGTACATTGCGGAAGTAGTTGTTCTCCGAGAAGACCGAGGTGCACATGGCCGCGCCGATGCCGTAGTCCCCGCAGCCGTCATAGTAGTTGTTATAGACATGGTTGGAGCCTACCACGCACCGGGGATGGCGGGAGTCGGTGTGGTCAAACCAGTTGTGGTGATAGGTAACATAGAGCTGGCACCACTCGGGCTTGTCAAAGTTCTTTACCTCGTCGGGGCCGCCGGAGACGCAGGTCTTGCCGATGTCCCACATGTGGTTGTAGGAAATGGTGCAGTAGCTGGACTTCTTTTTGATGTCGATGGTGCCGTCCCCCTTGACCTGATCGGCGTCCTTGCCCGGGGCGTTGTAGAAGAAGTCGATGTTGTGGAACCAGCTGTTGAAGTTCTGGTCCTCCAGCACGAAGGAGGAGCCCTCGCCCCCTTCGCCGCCCCACATGGTGGCCAGGTTGCGGACCTCGATGTTGTTGCTACGCTTGAAGGTGATGACCCAGCCGTGAATGACCGCGTCGTCGCCAACACCCTCCAGGGTGAAGTTCTTTACCTTCACGATCTGGGCGGTGTGGGCGTCGGCCCCAAACTCATTGGCGGCCCCGCCCTGCAGGATGCCGTCCGGGTCGCTCACCTTGCCCAGGATGCGGATGGCGATGGGGGTGGACTGGTCCTTTTCCAGAGCGTGGAGGATCTTGGCCAGGCCCACGGCTTGCTGGCCGTTATAATTGAGGCCGGGGACGGTCAGGGTGTCCTTGTTGCCGTCGGTGACGTAGATGACCCGGGCGCCCGCCTTCAGCGTGCCGTCATCGTTGTAAGCGCCCACGCCGGCGCCGCCGTTGGGGGAGTTTGGGGAGAAGGCGAAGCCCTCCCGGACGTAGTTTTCCACGGTGAGAGCCTGGGATTCCACGGCGTTGGCGGCGACCTCCGTGCCATCCACCACCGGGACCACCTTCATGGTGTACGTCCCCGCGGCCAGCCCCAGCGCGTCGGCACGGTAATAGCCGTCGTAGCTGCGTACTAGCTCGTCGTCCAGCTTGGCATACGCTCCGCCCTGGGGGGCCACATAGACGTTGTAGCGCCCGGCGGAGCCGGTGAACTTGACGTAGGCACTCTCCAGCCAGCCCGCGGCCTCGGTGATGGTCAGATCCTCCGCCGCGCCCGCCGTGGCCGCAGGCAGCGTCAGGATCAGCGCGAACACCAGCGCCGCCGCCCAATACCGCTTCCAAGACTTTTTCATAAAGACCCCCTCCATTTCTACGCCGGAAAACTTTTGGGAAGATATTTTCCATAAGTCACCCTCATCATAGCATGGCTTATTAGTAATGTCAAGAAACTTTATAAAAGTACTTTTGTTTTTGTGGGATACGTCAAAGATGTGCCCAGAGAATTGGAGAGTGCCACAAAAAATAAGCGCGCGGCCCAAGTGGGCCGCGCGCGTTTTCGCGCCGTTACAGCTCAAAGTCCTCTGCCGTCAGTTCCGGCGCTTTGGGAGCGGCGGGGCGGGGAGGGACGCGCTTCAAGGGGTCGTAGCGGAACTTGCCGCAGGACCAGCCCGGCGAGACGATGCCCCGCTTGGGGCAGGCCACCTGGCCGTCCTCCAGCGGGATACCCCGGGCACAGTAGGTGCACAGGGGCTCGATCTTTGTTTCAAACAGCATGGGAGAGGCTCCCTTCTTCGGTGGATGTTACGACCATTATACCATAGCTTTTCTCCGTTTTCTACAAAAAATCGCGAAAAAGAAAAAAAGCAGCAAAACCAGCCAGCATAGGGTCACAGAGCCTGTGAGGGCCGTGGCGAAATCCACTTGGGACAGCTCCTCCACCTGCTGATTGAGTACTGCGCCCACCGGGGCGGACAGGGGGAAAAGCCGGGCAAAGACCCACACCAGCGCGGCGCTGATGGCCCCGTGGAGCAGCTTGCCCACAAAGTAGGTCCCCGCGGAAAGGCCGCTGTCGGCCAGGAAGGATAGGGTCTGGCAGTGGATGGAAAGCCCCGCCCAGCCCAGCATGAAGGCGGCCATGGAGACGCTGCCTACCAATGTGCCTCCCTGGCTGAGGCCCGCCACACCGGAGGTGAGCTCCAGCGCGCCGGTGAGCAGCTTTTGGCACCAGCTCTCCGTGAGGCCCAGAGGCCCCAGCACCTTGCCCAGCAGGATAGCCGTTCCCGGCAGCACCCCGGAAAGGGCCAGCAGCCGCAAAATGACGGTAAAGAAGATCACAAAGGCGCAGATGTTCAGCGTAGAGCTCATAGCCCCGGTGACGGCCTGGGTAAAGGCGGTAGAGAAGCGCTTGGCCTGGATGGGCGGCGGGTTGCGCCGGGCAGTATCCTCCTTGGGGCCGTAAAAGCGAAAGACCATGCCCACAAGGCAGGAGGCCAGCATATGGGTGAAGTATAAAAGCAGGCCCACCCGGCTGCTGGAAAACACCCCCGCGCCCACCACGCCCAGGATAAAGGCGGGACCGGAGTTGTTGCAAAAGGCCAGCATCCGCTGGGCCTCCGTGCGGGTGCACATGCCCTGCTGATAGAGGGAGATGGCCGTCCGGGCCCCCACGGGGTAGCCCCCCACAAAGCCCAGGGCCAGCGCGCTGGCACAAGCGCCCCCTACCCGGAACAACGGGCGCATAAAGCCCTCCAGGGCCCGGCCCAGATAGCCCGCCAGCCCTAAGTCCACCACCAGAGAAGCCAGCACGAAAAAGGGCAGCAGGGAGGGGATGATGACGTTGTAACACAGCTCCAGCCCCGTCTTGGCCGCCGCCACGCACTCCTTGGGGAACAGGATAAAACCCAGGGTAGTCAGCGCCAGGGCTGTGCCCAGACTCAGATCCCGGGCGTATTTGGACCGAAAGACCCGCCACCACATAGACCGTCACCTCCCGCTCAGGGAGTGTATGCGCCGGGGGCTTGACCCTATGTCAGCCGTGGTAGGAGAGGTCACTCCATTTTTCAACTTCCTCAAACGCTGTGCCTATGTCGGTCTCATGCTGATATATGACTGTCAACACGCCGTCCACAGGCTCCTCTACGGTAAGGCATACATTGTCTATGTCCCCTCCATAGGGACAAGTTTCAATTTTACGGATACAGGTCAGTTTGCCGTCTATCCAGCGGTGAAAGGTCGTTGTCCCTGCCGCTCCGGCAAACCCGTTTCGAGCATAACCGGAGATGACCCCTGTTTCCGGGTCAAAATCCGGCATGGAGATCTGGTCAAATTCCGGCTCCTGAATGAACTGTCCCTCGTCCTCGTTCCAGATCCAATAGTGATAATACATAGGCTGATTGCCCATGGCGTACATATAGCCAAAATCCATATAGCCGTCAAAGTTGGCGTCCAATGCGCCGCCCCTATGAAAAACACCGTAGCTTTCTGCTGTCATGGTTTGCAGGGGCGTTTTCAAATCATTCTTCGTCCATACGGAAAACTGGTATTCCTCCGCGTCGATCGTTTCGATCTCCACCGTCACCAGCACGGTGCCCAGTTTTCCACCTGTGTCCACCTCAAAGGCGTCGTGGGTGTCGTCGATGGGAAAGCCCCAAAGCTCCTTGAGCTCTTCGGAGGGAGAGAGCGCAGGGCTGGACGTGGGCGTGGGAGAGGGCGCGGCGGCTGTTGGGCTGGGACTGAGGGCGGGACTTGGCGTAGCCGCCGATTGCGGGGACTGGGAACAGGCCGTCAAACATAGGGCCAGCAGCATGGCCCAAAGGAATAACTTTTTCACGAAAACCACCTCTGGACCTCATTCTACGCCCTGGGCCGGGGCGGCGCAAGGAACAGTTTGGTTACAGGCTGGGGCATGGCGGACCCAGCTGGCGCATAGGCTTGTTTGGACTGGGGGTGTGGGACATGGAGAAGAAACTCCGCAGACGCGGCGTGGCGGAGGTTTTGGCGGGGGCTTTTCAGCTGCCCGCGGACGCGGTGGCGGGGATGCCCCGCATGGAGCTGGTGGGCGATGGGCAGCTACGCATCGAGCGCCACCGGGGCATTTTGGCCTACGACCCCACCGACGTACACATTGCCGCCGGGCCGCTGACGGTACGGGTCCGGGGCCTGGGGCTGGAGCTTGGGACGATGAACCGGCAGGAGCTGCTCATCACCGGGCGCATTGTGTCGGTAGAGCTGGAATAGGAGGGACGTGGGATGCAGCGAGCGGCAGATGGGGTGCGGGGCTGGGTAGAGCTGGAGCTGACCGGCGAGGCAATCGAGGAGTTTTTCAACCTCTGCGCCCGAAAAAACCTGGGCTTTTGGGCGGTGAAGAAGCACGATGATGGCCGCTGGACCTGCCGGACCTCCTTTTTGACCTGGCCCAAGCTCCGCGCTGTGGCTCAGGAGGGGCCGTGGACGGCCCGACTGCTGCGGAGGGGCGGCCTGCCTGGGCTTTTTTGGCGCCTTCGTTACCGCTGGGCGCTGCTGGCGGGGCTGGCTGTGTGTCTGGCCGCCGTGGGGATCATGAGCCGGTTCGTGCTGACGGTGCGGGTGTCGGGCAACCAGAGCGTGTCCACCGGGGCCATTTTGAGCCAGCTCCGGGCCCGGGGCGTCAAGCCCGGCGCCTTTGGCCCCGGCCTTGATGTGCGCCAGATCGGCCATGAGGTGCTGCTGGAGCTGCCCGAACTCTCCTGGATGAGCATCAACGTCCGGGGCACGGTGTGCGAGGTGCTGGTGCGGGAGGGGACGCCCAGGCCGGAGCTGGTGGAGGAGGACCAGAGCGCCCACATCGTGGCAAAATACCCCGGCATCATCACCCGGATCGACGTGACCCGGGGCGAGCAGCTGGCCCAGCGTGGCCAGACCGTGGCGGCGGGGGACACCCTCATCGGTAGCTGGGTGGATTTCAAGGAGCCGGAATACTACCAAGGGGACATGGGCGGTATGCTGGTCCGGGCGGCGGGCCGGGTCCGGGCCAGGACATGGCACACCCTCAAGGCCGCCATTCCCCTCACCGGGGACGCCAAGGTCTATACCGGCCGGGATACCTCCCGCTGGAGCCTGGAAATTTTCGGCCACGGCGTAAAATTTCCGCAAAGGGGTAGCATTTCCTATGCCCGATATGATAAAATAGTCACATATCATACTGCGCCCTTTGGCCTGCCCATCGCCCTACGGCGGGAGACCTGCCGGGAGTATGAGACCGAGAGCCGGGAGGTGGACCCCCAGCGGGCCACCGACGCACTCAAGGGCGAGCTTCAGGAGCGGCTGGACGCCCTGTGCGACCCGGCGGAGGTCAAGCGGGTGGACTTCAAGACCGAGACTCAGGGCGGCCTGCTGGTGGTGACCCTGCTGGCCGAGTGCGAGCAGGACATTGGGATGATCGTAGAGGAGTAGGGGTGCGCCCCCCACGCAGGCCCTTGCCTTCCCCCCTGGAGGGGGGAAGGTGGCATGGCGAAGCCATGACGGATGAGGGGGGCGTTGTTGAGCCACGAAAGGCACCCTCATCAGTCGCCTACGGCGACAGCTTCCCCCTTGCAGGGGGAAGCCTGAAGCATACCAAAGAGAAAGGAACGACGGTATGATCGAACAGAGCATCAGCATGGAGCGCATGGAGGAGGCGGTGAACCTCTTTGGCTCCTTTGACGAGAATATCCGCATTCTGGAGGAGGCCCTGCACATCAGCGTGGTCTCCCGGGACTCGGAGCTGAAGGTCTCGGGCGAGGCGGAGGACGTGCTGCTGGGCACCAAGGCCATCCAGGGCCTGCTGGCCCTGTCTGCCCGGGGCGAGGCCATCAACGACCAGACCGTGCGCTATGTGCTGGAGCTGGTCCGGGCGGGGGCAGAGGACAAGATCGGCGAGATCGCCGCCGACGTGCTATGCGTCACCGCCAAGGGAAAGCCCATCAAGGCCAAGACCATCGGCCAGAAGAAGTATGTGGAGGCCATCGCCAAAAACGCCGTCACCCTGGGTGTGGGCCCCGCCGGCACGGGCAAGACCTACCTGGCCGTGGCCGCCGCCGTGGCCGCCTTTCGGGACAAGCAGGTCAACCGCATCATCCTGACCCGCCCCGCCGTAGAGGCCGGGGAGCGTCTGGGTTTTCTGCCGGGTGATCTGCAATCTAAGGTGGACCCCTATCTGCGGCCCCTCTACGACGCGCTCTTTGAGATGCTGGGGCCGGAGACCTACCAGAAGTACCTGGAGCGGGGCAATATCGAAGTGGCCCCTCTGGCCTATATGCGTGGTCGTACCCTGGACGACAGCTTTATCATCCTGGACGAGGCACAGAACACCTCCCGGGAGCAGATGAAGATGTTCCTTACCCGCATGGGCTTTGGTAGTAAGATCGTCATCACCGGCGACGTGACCCAGATCGACCTGCCCGCGGACAAGCAGTCGGGCCTCAAGGAGGCCATGCGGGTGCTCAAAGGCGTGGAGGATATCGCCATCTGCCGCCTGACGGGTAGCGACGTGGTCCGCCACGTCATCGTCCAGCGCATCATCGCCGCCTACGAGGCCGACGAAAACCGCCGCGAGAGCGCCAAAAAGGAGTCGAAGAGATGAAAAAGATCGCCCTTGGCTTGCTGCTGGTCCTCATTCCCATCCCGCTTTACCTCATGTCTGGCTACGCCGGCATCGACCCCGCGCTGCTCACCAGCGCCATCAATGTGATGGCCCTCAATAACGCCAACTTTATGCCCGCCTTTTTGGGCTACCTCATCATCTTCCTTGGCCTGCGGCGCAGCTGGCCGTCGGAGACCATCTCGGGCACCCGGGTCATCGTGCTGGGCGCGGCCCTGGGGACTGCCGCGCTGTGGCTGTTCCACCTGCAGGGCAATGTGATGCCCTTCCCCGTGGAGCAGATCGTGCGCCTGTGGGTGACCTGGCGGCTCCTCAAGTGGTGCGAGGAGCAGGAGGACTGGGACTGGGGCTACCGCATCCAGCGCCTTCGTATGAGCTGGTACGCCCTGGCCGGGGCCACCGCCGCGGGCATCGTTCTGGGGGCGGCCAACCTGGCCATGGGGATGCTGTGGTCCGGGGTATCTCTGGGCACCGGGCTTTATTATACTTACACCCTCTACCGCCTGGCCCGGATGGTCCCCAAGGCCTGAGTCAGATGACCTCCAGCCCCGCCGCCGCGATCTGGAGCCCCAGGCGGAGCCCCTGATAGAAGGAGTAGAGACCGTGGCCCTTTACAGGGTTATCCCGTAGATAGTCGGGCCAGAAATCCGGGTTTGGGCCGGTGACAAAATAGGGGTACAGGTCTTCCACAACGGCAGGGATGGGGGAGAGCGAAGACATGAGAAAACCTCCTTTATGTACATCTATGTACATATTATACACGGCAAATATATACATGTCAAGAGGAACGTGATATAATGCTTTTTAACGAGAGATTGCGGGCACTGCGCAAAGACAAAGGGATGAAGCAGGAGGACGCAGCTAAAGCGTTGGGGCTTAACTACCGGCACTATCAGCGGTTGGAGGCTGGCGAAAACGCGCCTAAATTTGAAAACCTGCTTTTGATTGCCGATTTCTATAAGGTATCTCTGGACTACTTAGCGGGCCGCACCGACAACCGGGAGGTCAACCCATGAGGCATAAGATCATCCTCACCGCCGAGGTGCCTGGGATCAACGAGAGCCAGCGGGCTTTTATCCGAAAGTGCATCCGCACCGCCCTGGCCGCCGAGGGGGTGGAGACGGCCTGCGAGATCGACGTGCTCATCACCAGCGACGCGGGCATCCGCGCGGTGAACAAAGAGATGCGCCATGTGGATAAGTCCACCGACGTGCTGAGCTTTCCCATGTTTGACCTCGCGCCGGGGGACAAGCCCTCGGAGGAGGACGCCGACCCGGCCACGGGCCTGGTGCCCCTGGGGGACATGATGATCTCCTGGCCCCACGTCACCGCCCAGGCCAAGGAGTACGGCCATTCCAACCGCCGGGAGCTGGGCTACCTGACCGTCCATTCCGTCCTCCACCTGCTGGGCTACGACCACCTGGACGAAGGCCCTATGAAAGCCCAAATGCGCGCCAGGGAAGAGGCCATCCTGACCCAGCTTGGCTTGGAGAGGAAGGAGAAAGCGACATGAGCGAGAAAAAATGCGGCGTGGTGGCCGTTGTGGGCCGACCCAATGTGGGCAAGTCTACCTTGACCAACGCCCTTGTCGGGGAGAAGATCGCCATCGTCTCCCCCAAGCCCCAGACCACCCGCAACCGCATTACCGGGGTGGTCAACGGCCCCTGGGGCCAGATGATCTTGCTGGACACGCCGGGGCTTCACAAGGCCCGCAACAAGCTGGACGAATACATGACCCAGACCATCCGCCACAGCGTGGCCGACGTGGACGGGGTGCTGCTGCTGGCAGAGCCCGTGGCCAAGCTGGGCGAGGCGGAAACCGAGCTCATCGCGCGCATCCAGGAGTTGAACGTCCCCGCCGCCCTGGTCATCAACAAGATCGACACGGTGAAAAAGGAGGACCTGCTGGCCGTGATGGCCGTCTACGGGCAGGCCCATAGCTGGGACGCGGTCATTCCCATCTCCGCCAAGACGGGGGAGGGGCTGGAGGAGCTGCTGAAGACCGCCCAGGGCTGGCTGCCCGAGGGGCCCATGCTCTTCCCGGACGACGTGACCACCGACCAGCCCGAGGGCCAGGTGTGCGCGGAGATCCTGCGGGAGAAGTTGCTTTTGTGCCTGGATCAGGAGGTCCCCCACGGCACGGCGGTGGAGCTGACCCGCTTTGTCCAGCGGGACCGGGACGACGTGATCGAAGCGGAGTTTACCATCTACTGCGAAAAGGACAGCCACAAGGGCATCATCATCGGCAAGCAAGGGGCCATGCTGAAAAAGATATCCACTCTGGCCCGCCGTGACATGGAGCGGTTCATGGGGGAGAAGATCTTTTTGCAGACCTGGGTGAAGGTGCGGGAGAACTGGCGCGCCAGCGACATCCAGGTCCGCAACTTCGGCTACCGGGAGGAATAGGCCATGCACATGGACGTCCGGGGCCTGGTGCTGCGGGGCGTGGACTATAAGGAGACCGACCGCATCCTCACCGTCCTCACCGGGGAAAACGGCCTGATGACGGTGAAGGCCCGGGGCTGCCGGCGGAAAAACAGTCCCCTGGCCGCCCCCACCCAGCTCTTTGCCTACTCCCAGATGACGCTCTTTGAGTACCGGGACTACTACACCCTGCAGGAGGCCGCCGTGCAGGACCAGTTTTTGGGATTGCGCACGGAGCTGGAAAAGCTGGCGTTGGCGTCCTATTTCGCGGAGGTAGCCCAGACCGTGGCGGTGGAGGGGGAGCAGAACAGCCAGCTTTTGAGCCTGGTTTTGAACAGTCTCTACGCCCTGGACAAGCTGGACAAGCCTCTGGATCTGGTCCGCGCCGCCTTCGATCTTCGGTGTATGGTCATTGCCGGGTACGCCCCCTTGCTGGACGCCTGCGCCATCTGCGGCGTGGCCCAGCCCTTGGAGCCCCAGCTGCATATCCAGGAGGGCGTTTTGTGCTGCAGGGATTGCCGGCATGAGGCCGGGCCGGGGAGGACGGCGACCTTGTCTCCTGAGATGCTCCAGGCCGCCCGGCACATCGCCTACGGCGACGCCAAGCGCCTGTTTTCCTTCTCGCTGCCCAAAGAGCAGCTGGGCTATTTTGCCGACCTCGCCGCCGACTACCTGGCCACTCAGCTGGAGCGGCGGTTCCAGACCTTGGATTACTATCTGAGCGTAAGGCTCTGATCGGAGACATATGGATATCATGACCGGAACGAAACAAGGAAAAAAGGGGGAATACTATGCCTACCATCGCGCCGCCGCCGCGGCGGCTCCAGCCCATCACCGACGACCACGGCCAGCCCATCGCCCCACCGCCCAGACGGCGGCAAGCCGCCGGACCGGGCCAGGGACCGGGGCCTGTGCTGTGGGTCGTGCTGGCCATCATTTTGGTGGCGGTCCTGCCTCAGCTTTTGGCGTCCTTTGCCGGCGATGCTTCGCTGTCTGAATTTGATTTAGGAGGTCTTGTTATGCCCATCATCATTGCCGTAGTAGTCGTGCTGCTTCTGATCGTGCTGTTTTCCAACATCCGCATCGTGCCTCAGGCCAACGCCTTTGTCATCGAGCGGCTGGGCAAGTTCAAAAGCGTCTGGTCCGCCGGGCTCCATGTGAAGATCCCCCTCATCGACCGCATCGCCAACAAGGTGCTGCTCAAAGAGCAGGTCATGGACTTTGAGCCCCAGAGCGTCATTACCAAGGATAACGTCTCCATGAAGATCGACACCGTGGTCTACCTCTACGTAGTCAATCCCGAGCTTTACACCTACGGCGTGGCCAATCCCCTGGCCGCCATCGAGAATCTGACGGCTACCACTTTGCGTAATATGATCGGCGAGCTGACTCTGGACGACACCTTGACAAGCCGGGACACCATCAACGGCCAGATGCAGGTGACTCTGGACGAGGCCACCGACCCCTGGGGCATCAAGGTCACACGGGTGGAGCTGAAGAACATCATCCCGCCCCGGGACATCCAGGAGGCCATGGAGAAGCAAATGCGGGCCGAGCGGGAGAAGCGGGAGGCCATCCTCCGGGCCGAGGGCACCAAGGAGGCCCGCATCCTGGAGGCCGCCGGCGTGAAGGAGGCCGTCATTCTGGAGGCCGAGGCCGCCAAGCAGAAGATGATCCTGGAGGCCGAGGCGGAGAAGGCCGCCGCCATCGCCCGGGCCGAGGGCCAGGCCAAGGCCATTCGGGAGGTGAAGGCCGCCGAGGCCGAGGGCATCGGCATGGTCAAGTCCGCCGGCGCCGACGAGGCGGTGGTGCGGCTCAAGAGCCTGGAGGCCCTGGCTGAGATGTCCAAGGGCAAGGCCACCACCATCGTAGTCCCCAGCGACATTGCGGGCCTGGCTGGCACCCTCAGCGCTTTGAAGGGTACGCTGGACCCCCAAAAGCCGGAAGCGGACAAGTGAGCGGACCAAAAGCGCCAAAAATTGCATTTCATCCTTCGGCCCAAGGGACCTCGGTCCTTTGGGCCGTTTTTTCGACCTTTTTTGAGCCAATCCATGGCTTTGCACAAAAAAGCCCAGTCCAAGGGTCGGTTTTTTCTCCGCCTTTTGAATTGACGGCGGGACCCGGCTTGGAGTACATTGTGGATGTAAGAAGCAGTCAACACCGGGAAAGCGCGTTACCCCGAAGGAGGTCACACGAATGGAAGAAAAACGCTATGAGACCGTAGACAGTGTGGAGAGCCTGGAAAAGGCCATCCGGCGGGTCCGAAAGGCCCAACAGGCCTTTGCCGGGTACAGCCAGGAGCAGGTGGACAAGATCTTCCTGGCCGCCGCCACCGCCGCCAACAAGCACCGCATCGACCTGGCCCAGTTGGCCGTGGCCGAGACGGGCATGGGCGTGGTGGAGGACAAGGTCATCAAGAACCACTACGCCGCGGAGTACATCTACAACGCCTACCGGGATACCAAGACCTGCGGCGTCATCGAAGAGGACAAGGCCTACGGTATTCGGAAGATCGCCGAGCCCATCGGCGTGGTGGCCGCGGTCATCCCCACCACCAACCCTACCTCTACAGCTATCTTCAAGACCCTGCTGTGCCTGAAGACCCGCAACGGCATCATCATCAGTCCCCATCCCCGGGCCAAGGGTGCCACCATCGCCGCCGCCAAGATCGTGCTGGAGGCCGCGGTGGCCGCCGGCGCGCCCGAGGGCATTATCGACTGGATCGACGTGCCCAGCCTGGAACTCTCCAACCTGGTCATGAGCGAGGCGGACATCATCCTGGCCACCGGCGGCCCGGGCATGGTCAAGGCGGCCTATTCCAGCGGCAAGCCCGCCCTGGGCGTAGGCGCGGGCAATACCCCCGCCATCATCGACGACACCGCCGACATCCAACTGGCCGTCAACTCCATCATCCACTCAAAGACCTTTGACAACGGTATGATCTGCGCCAGCGAGCAGTCGGTCATCGTCCTGAAGGGCGTCTACGACCAGGTGAAGGACGAGTTTGCCCGCCGCGGGTGCTACTTCCTCTCCGGCGCGGAGACCACCAAGGTCCGCAAGACCATCATCATCAACGGCGCGCTGAACGCCAAGATCGTGGGCCAGAGCGCCTGCACCATCGCCGCGCTGGCCGGGGTCAAGGTCCCTGCCGGCACCAAGATCCTCATCGGCGAGGTCTCCAGCGTGGCCCTCAGCGAGGAGTTTGCCCACGAAAAGCTGTCCCCGGTGCTGGCCATGTATAAGGCCAAGGACATCGACGACGCCTTCTCCAAGGCCGAGCACCTCATTGCCGACGGCGGCTACGGCCACACCTCGTCTATCTATTTGAACGAGACCACCCAGCAGGAAAAGCTGGCGGAGTTTGCCGCCCGGATGAAGACCTGCCGCATTCTGGTGAACACCCCCTCCTCTCAAGGCGGCATCGGCGACCTCTATAACTTCAAGCTGGCGCCCTCTCTAACCTTGGGCTGCGGCTCCTGGGGCGGCAACTCCGTCAGCGAGAATGTGGGGGTCAAGCACCTTTTGAACATCAAGACTGTGGCCGAGAGGAGAGAGAATATGCTGTGGTTCCGTGCCCCGGAGAAGGTCTATCTGAAAAAGGGCTGTTTGCCCGTAGCCCTGGACGAGCTCAAGAACGTCATAGGCAAGAAGCGGGCCTTTATCGTCACCGACAGCTTCCTCTTTGACCACGGTTACACCAAGCCCATTACCGACAAGCTGGAGGAGCTGGGTATCCAGTACGCCACTTTCTCTGCCGTGGAGCCCGATCCCACCCTGGCCTGCGCCAAGGCGGGCGCGGCCCAGATGGCGGCCTTCCGGCCCGACTGCATCATCGCCCTGGGCGGTGGCTCGGCTATGGACGCGGGCAAGATCATGTGGGTGCTCTACGAGCATCCTGAGGCCGACTTCATGGACATGGCCATGCGGTTCGTGGACATCCGCAAGCGCATCTACACCTTCCCCAAGATGGGCCAGAAGGCGTACTTTATTGCCATTCCCACCTCCGCCGGTACCGGCTCGGAGGTCACCCCCTTCGCCGTCATCACCGACGAGCAGAGTGGGGTCAAATACCCCCTGGCCGACTATGAGCTGCTGCCCAACATGGCCATCATCGACACCGATCTCCACATGAGCGCTCCTAAGGGCCTCACTGCTGCCTCGGGCATCGACGCTGTCACCCACGCTTTGGAGGCCTACGCCTCGGTGATGGCCACCGACTACACCGACGGCCTTGCCAAGCAGGCGCTACAGGTCATCTTCCAGTATCTGCCCCGGGCCTACGAAAACGGCCAGCAGGACGTGGAGGCCCGGGAGAAGATGGCCAACGCCGCCACCATGGCGGGCATGGCTTTCGCCAACGCCTTCCTGGGCGTGTGCCACTCCATGGCCCACAAGCTGGGCGCCTTCCACCATCTGCCCCACGGCATTGCCAACGCGCTGATGATCGAGGAGGTCCTGCGCTTCAACGCCAGCGAGACCCCGGTGAAGATGGGCACCTTCTCCCAGTACGATCATCCCCACACCCTGGCCCGGTACGCCCAGATCGCCGACTGTCTGGGGCTCAAGGGCAAGACGGACGCCGAGAAGCTGGAGGCCCTGATCCAGGCCATCAACGACCTCAAGCACAAGGTGGGTATCCAGGATACCATTCGGGACTACGGCGTAGACGAGACCGACTTCCTGGAGCGGCTGGACGCCATGGTGGAGCAGGCCTTCGACGACCAGTGCACCGGCGCCAACCCCCGCTATCCGCTGATGAGCGAGATCAAGCAGATGTATCTGAACGCCTACTACGGTAAGCATTTTGTGGACGCGGATATGCCTGTGGCCAAGGCCGCCAAGCCCGCGGCCAAGGCCAAGAAATAAGGAGGGTGACAAGATGAAACTGGACAACGTGATCGCTGAGCGCAAGAATAAGAAGATCTACCGGGACGGGGAGCGCTGCGTCAAGGTCTTTGACGCCGATTTCTCCAAGTCCGACGTCCTCAACGAGGCCCTGAACCAGGCCAGGGTAGAGGAGACGGGGCTCCACATCCCCAAGATCATTGAGGTCACCACCATCGACGGCCAGTGGGCCATCGTCTCGGAGTTCATCGAGGGCAAGACTCTGGCCCAGCTGATGAAAGAAAACCCTGAGCGAAAGGATGAGTATCTGGAGCTGTTTGTGGACCTCCAGCTGGAGATGCACAGCAAGCGCAACCCGCTTTTGAACAAGCTCCAGGACAAGATGAACCGCAAAATCAGCCAGACCCAGCTCTCCGCTACCATCCGCTATGAGCTCCATATGCGCCTGGAGGGCATGCCCAAGCATGACAAGCTGTGCCATGGGGACTTCAACCCTTCCAATATCATCCTTGCCCCAGACGGCACGCCCTATATTCTGGACTGGTCCCACGCCACCCAGGGCAACGCCTCCGCGGACGCCGCCAGGACCTACCTCCTCTTTGTCATGTCCGGGGACAAGAAGACCGCTGAGGCATACCTGGATCTGTTCTGCCTCAAGAGCGACACCGCCCGGCAGTATGTGCAAAAGTGGCTGCCCATCGTGGCCGCCAGCCAGTCGGTCAAGGGCAACGCCGACGAGCGGGAGTTTTTGCTGCGCTGGTGCGACGTGGTGGATTACGAGTAAACGCCGGGAATTTGACCGGCGCGGTCGCGAGAGAAAAGAGGGACCCCAATGAATACAGACCTGACGGTGGGAACGCCGTCTCGGGTGCTTTGGCGCTTTTGCCTGCCGCTGTTCGGAAGCATTATTTTTCAGCAGCTCTACAACATTGCCGACAGCCTGGTGGCCGGCAAGTTCATCGGCGAGACCGCCCTGGCCTCGGTGGGCAACAGCTATGAGGTGACGTTGATCTTCATCGCCTTTGCCTTTGGCTGCAATATCGGCTGCTCGGTCATCGTCTCCCGATTTTTCGGGGCGCGAGAGTACGAAAAGGTCAAGTCCACCGTCTCTACCACCTGCATCGCCAGCGCCGTTTTGTGCGTGGTCATCATGGCGGTGGGAATGCTGTCTTGCGACGCGCTGCTGCGGCTGATCCGCACCCCGGCGGACGCCTTTGCCGACTCCAAGCTGTATCTGGATATCTACATCTGGGGCCTGCCCTTTGTGTTTTTCTATAACATCGCCACCGGGATCTTCTCTGCCCTGGGCGATTCCCGCACGCCCTTCCTCTTTTTGGCGCTCTCATCTACGGCCAACATCGGCGTGGACATTCTCTTCGTGACCGCCCTGGGCATGGGAGTAGATGGCGTGGCCTGGGCCACGTTCCTCTGCCAGGGGGTGAGCTGTATCCTGGCGGTCGCCGTGGTGTTTCTGCGGCTGCGGAAGATCGAGACGACGGGGCGTTGGGAGCGGTTTTCGCCGCATATCCTGAAGCAGCTGGCCGTCATCGCCATTCCCAGTATCCTGCAGCAGAGCTTTATCTCTGTGGGCAATATCATCATCCAAGGGGTCATCAACGGCTTTGGCACCGGCGTGATGGCCGGGTATTCCGCGGCGGTGAAGTTGAACAATCTGGTCATCACCTCCTTCACCACCCTGGGCAACGGCATCTCCAACTATACAGCTCAGAATCTGGGGGCGGGGAAGTTGCCGCGCGTCAAGGAGGGATTCCGGGCGGGACTCAAGCTGGTGTGGCTGCTGAGCGTTCCGCTGGTGCTTCTGTATTTCTTCGGCGGACGGTTCGCCCTGGGGCTGTTTCTAGACGCGCCCTCCCAGCAGGCGATGGAGACCGGGCTCCTGTTTTTGCGCATCCTCTCGCCCTTTTACTTTGTCGTCTCGGCCAAGCTGGTGGCCGACGGCGTGCTGCGGGGCTCGGGCATGATGGGAAAGTTCATGGTCGCCACCTTTACCGACTTGGTCCTCCGGGTGGTCCTGGCGGGTCTTCTGTCCAAAACCGCGCTGGGCGCCACGGGCATCTGGTGCGCCTGGCCCATTGGCTGGACCGTTGCCACGGCGTGTTCCTTCGTGTTCTACCTCCGCGGGCCGTGGAACCGGAATGCGCTGCCTGCCAGAGAAGGATAGACGCATGGATAAAAAAGCATGGGCAGGGCGCAACGCGCCCTGCCCATGCTTTTATTTTCCTGTTTTGCTGTGTTTGGGAACCTCATTATCTTTGTCTGGCGCGCTTAGTGGTGAGCCTCACTGTGGTGTCCGCTGTGCGGCTGGGTCTGGATGGGGGTGGACTGGACGCTGTGCTGGTGATGGCCCAGCTCCTCCCGGGTCCAGGCGCAGTAGTCGGGGTGGTCGTGGGAAAACTGGACGATGCCGTCGGTGAGCTGCTGACAGTGCTCCGCAGAAAGACCAGCCAGGGTGTCCTGGACCTCCTGGAGGGGCAAGTCGGTGATGCAGTAGGGGATCAGGTAGTCGTGAGCGTGGCCGGCGGTGAGGAGGTAGAGCTTGGCCAGGTCCTGGGCCGAGGCCCCAGCCGTCTCCATGGGTAGCCGGACCGACGCGCCGCCGGTGCCCAGGCCGTCCAGGTGCCAGCTGCCGTCCTCTCCCAGACAGGCGGTGGCCTCTCTGCCATAGCGGTACCAGCCCGCGTAGGGCCCCTCAGTGACCGGCTCCACCCCGGAGCCCGCTTGCCACCTGTCTACCTGTTCGTCGGTGAGCTTCACATAAAGTCCCAGGACAAAGCAGAAGTTAGGATCATCCTCGCCATAGTAAGCGTCGAAGACGTTGGCGTCCGCAAACACACAGTCCTCCAGCTGCTGGGGACACCAGCCCGGGCGGTCCGCCAGAGCGGCAGCGTACTGAGTCCCCAGAGTCTCGGCTACCGCCTGGTAGTCCCGCTCCTTGCCGTCCGCCGAGGTGGCCTCCCCGAGCTCGTAGTAGTAGAGGGCGGAGTGGGCGTCGTCCTGGAAGCGGGTGAACAGCTCGCCGGCGTAAGGAGCCTTGGGTGCGGCGGTAAAGGCGTAGGACTGGCCGTGCTCCCACAGCAGCAGGAGGTCACTGTCTGAGGAGGTCAGCAGGACTGCGTCGCCGTTGTCAAAAAGCAGGGAGTAGTCTCCGAAGTCCCTGAGTTCGCCGGGGAGAAGGGTCTCCCGGGGGTCCCAGGTGGTCTCCGCCGGGGTCCAGTCATAGTCGGCCAGTAGCCGCTGGCCGGGGGTGGCGTCCAGGGAATAGGCGGTCTCGGTAGGACAGGTGTAGGTGTCTGTCCGGCCGGTCGTATGGTCCCGGGCGGTGATAGTGTAGCTCTGGCCCCCTTGATAGCTCTCGTCCCAGCTGAGAGCGCCTACGAACAGGCCGTTGACCACCCGGACAATGGTCTCGCTGTCGGCCTCGCTCGCGCTGGGGCTGGAGGACGGCGGGGGAGTGGGGCTGTCGGCCACGTTGCCCTCTCGGGGATTGGCGGCGCAGGAGGCGATGAGGGCGACACACACGGTGGCGGTGGTGAGCACTACCCAGGTTCGGGGCTTTTTCCACCGCAGGACGTTTTTCACACGCTGCCTGGGGTCGCCCTCTCCAAAGGCCAGCGGGGAGTGGGCAAAGCGGTGCCGCCCAACGGACAAACGCAGCAGAGAGGCGGAGTAGTCGGCTCGCACGTCCCGGCCCATCCGGGCCATCACCGCCTCGTCGCAGCTCATCTCCATATCCCGGCAGGCCAGGAAGAAGGCCAGCCAGACCAGAGGGTTGAACCAGTGTAGGCACAGCGCAACGAAGGCCAGGAGCTTGACGGCGTGATCCAGCCGCCGGATATGCTGCCGCTCATGGGCGATGATGTAGTCGCGCTCCGCGTCAGGCAGGTCGGAGGGGAGGTAGATCCGGGGCCGCAGCAGGCCCAGTACAAAGGGGGTGGAGATATGGTCGGCCAGCCAGACTCCTCGCTCCAGCTCCACCGCCCCTACCAGCCTGCGCCGCAGCAGGAGAAGAGAGACCATGCTGTAGCCCAGCAGGGCGCACAGCCCGGTCAAATAGATCGCTCCTGCCACGGGGAAGGGGGCGGCGGCCCGGTCGGTGGGCGGGATCTCTGACGAGGTCGGGGCGGGGGAGAGAGTCTGGAGCGACGCAGGCTGCTGGACAAGGCGCTCCGCCGCGGGGTCTTGGGCCGGACGCACATAGCGCACCGCGGCGGTGTAGGCCGTGGTCTCCTCTACGGGCGGATGGGCCAGCCCCAGCAGAGCCAGGTCAGAGGTGAAGGAGATGGGGCATAGCAGACGAAAGAGCACCACCGACCACAAAGCGTAGGAGAAGACCTTGGGCGCGCGGCGTAGCAGGAGCCGGACCACCAGCACCAGGAGGATCAAAAGGCTGGCAGTGATGGTCATATTCAAGATGACGGGGAGAAAACCATGGGTGAGAGCGTCCAGCATATCTATCACTCCTTTCGTTGCTGCCGGATCAGGGCTTCCAGCTCCCGCACGTCCGATTCAGACAACTTTTTGCGCCCGGTAAAGGCGGCTAAAAACGCGGGCAGGGACCCGGCAAAGGCACTGTCCACAAACTGCCGGCTCTGGGCGGTGCGCAGTTCCTCCTTGGACATCCGGGAGGAGACCGTCCCTTGGACGTTTTGGAAGATGCCCCGGTCGCAAAGCCGCTTTAATACGGTATAAGTAGTGGATTTTTTCCACCCCAATTTGTCCAGGGCCAGTCTGCAAAGTTCCCCGGAGCCAATGGGCTCGTTGTCCCAAATAAGCTGGGCAAAGCGCTCCTCCATGGCCCCCATGCTGACATTGTCCACGGCGATCCCTCCCCTTGTAGGTCTACATTATATAGACCTCTTTCTAAGTGGAGTTTACACCATGTAGACCGAAATGTCAAGAGGGGTATTTCACCCATCGGGAAGGACGGCCCTTGCGAGCACCCGGTCTGCTTTCTTTTCCATGATTGCGGCCGGGAGAAAAATGTGATATGATCGATATCAGCATAAAGGAGGTATGACCATGCTTTTTCTGGAATATCCGCCCTGCAGTACCTGCCAGAAGGCCCGCAAGTGGCTGGAGGCCCAGGGCGTGGCTTTTACGGCCCGTCACATCAAGGAGGAAAGGCCAACCCGAGGGGAGCTTGAGAGCTGGCACGCGCGCAGCGGCCTGCCGCTGAAGCGGTTTTTTAACACCAGCGGGCTGAAGTACAAGGAACTGGGGTTGAAGGACGCCCTGCCCGGCATGAGCCAGGACCAGCAGTTGGACCTTCTGGCCTCGGATGGGATGCTGGTCAAGCGACCCATCCTGGTGGGAGACGGCTTTGTGCTCACCGGCTTCCGTGAGCCGGAATGGCGCGCCGCCTTGGGCCTGGAGTAAAAGACTGAGGTCTTGGCGCCAACAAAACAGCCGCAAGAAAGCCCCAGGACAGATGTCCTGGGGCTTCTGGCAGCCGGAGAAGGGTGTGAAGACAAAGAATCGTCTGCTTCAAAATGCGCTCCGAGACACTGGGGGAACTTTTTTGCGATTTGCAGATAAAAGGAATGGACAAATCCCTCTGTTTTTGGTATAATTCGACAAAAGACGACAAGGAGGGATAATAGGATGAAGGCGGTTCGTGTTTTAGTTCGCGTTTTTGTCTGGCTGATGTTTGGCGCGGCACTGTACGCGGTCCCTGCCATCGGACTGAGGCTAGAACTGGAAGCCTGCGATATTATTTTGATCTTAGCGCTACTTTTGGCTCTGGCCCTAGGCGTTACGACTGCTCAGACATACACGTATCAAATGGATGGAGCGCAAGATAAGTATCTAAAGCGGGCGTTGCGTTTGCAGATGACCTTTTTGCACGCTAGCCAATGTTGGAACATTGCCTCCATTTTCATGGTCTTTGTGCCGCTCTATACGACCTGCGCTGTAATCTATCTATCTCCTCAGGCGGCTGGAAATGAGAATCGGATCCTGGTATACTCCATTCTTTCGCTGGTGTTTTCCATGGGGGTGTATATCGTTCGCCCGCAGACCCGCAGCACAGCGTATCGCAACGGCTACGTCGTACTGAAGGATGCTACGTTGGCTTATGAGTTGGCGATGAAGTCGACAGATGACGATCCCCCACCCTCGGAGGGAGCGGCAAAAGAACTACGGGAAAGTATAAAACAGGCAGAAGAGATCAATGCCAGTCACTATAATCAGTCCCAAACTTGAAGACAGCAACCTTGTGTAAAAAAAGCACGAACTCCAAAAAGGAGTTCGTGCTTTTTGGCAGCGGGAGAAGGATTCGAACCCTCACAAACAGAGTCAGAGTCTGTCGTGCTACCCTTACACAATCCCGCTATTTGGTGCTTGCCTCAATACATCATCACAAAGGCAAAAGCCATTATACCGTGGGCAAAGGGGTTTGTCAAGGGGTTTTTCACAAAAAATTGGCTCAAAAAAATCTCACTTTGAAGGGGAATTTTCCGCCATTTCAACGGTGGGAATTTTTTATTTAATATGTTATGATACACTCACCAATGATGCGGGAGTGTCGTTATCTCCCTAGGTCAATTGTTCTAAGAGGAGGAAAGAACACAGTGAAACAGATCCGAATCACCGAGACCGTCCTGCGCGACGCCCAGCAGTCCCTGATCGCCACCCGGATGCCCTTTGCCGATTTCAAGGACGTCCTGGCCGATATGGACAAGGCTGGCTACTATTCCGTGGAGTGCTGGGGCGGCGCCACCTTTGACTCCTGCCTGCGCTATCTGGACGAGGACCCCTGGGAGCGGCTGCGCAAGATCCGCGCCGCCATGCCCAACACCAAGCTCCAGATGCTGCTCCGGGGCCAGAACCTGCTGGGCTACAAGCACTATCACGACGACGTGGTGGAGAAGTTTGTGGAACTGAGCCTGAAAAACGGCATCGACATCATCCGCATCTTCGACGCCCTCAACGACTTCCGCAACATCAAGACCGCCCTGGAGGCCACCAAGAAGTACGGCACCGACAAGACCATCGCCTCGGGCTGCATCAGCTACACCCAGAGCCCGGTGCACACCGTGGAGAAGTACGTGGAGATGTGCAAGGAGCTCAAGACTATGGGCTTTGACACCATCTGCCTGAAGGACATGGCGGGCACCATGAGCCCCTTCGAGGCCGAGCATCTCATCAAGGGCATCAAGGACGCCGTGGGCGATATGCCCATCATCCTCCACACCCACTGCACCACCGGCATGGCCTACATGACCTTGACCAAGGCCATCGAGTCCGGCGTGGACGTCATCGACTGCGCCACCTCCGCCATGAGTAACGGCACCTCCCAGCCCGCCACCGAGACCATGTTCTACGCCCTGCAGCAGTACGGCATCGACTGCGGGTTGGACGAGAAGGTCATCAACAAGGTCAACGACTTCTTCAAGCCCATGAAGCAAAAGTATATCGACGCGGGCACCCTGAACCCCAAGAGCATGGGCACCGACTCCCAGGCTCTGGTCTACAAGGTCCCCGGCGGCATGCTCTCCAACATGATCGCCAACCTCAAGGACATGAACGCTATGGACAAGTTTGACGAGGCCCTGGCCGAGATCCCCAACGTCCGCAAGGATCTGGGCTATCCGCCGCTGGTGACCCCCCTGTCCCAGATGGTGGGCAACCAGGCCGTCATCAACGTCCTCATGGGCGAGCGGTATAAGCAGATCTCCACCGAGATCAAGAACTACTTCCGGGGCGACTACGGCGTGGCTCCCGGCCCGGTCAGCAAAGAGCTGGAGGCCATGATCCTGGGCGAGGGCGGCAAGCCCGCCGACTGCCGGGAGGAGGACGCCAAGCGTACCGGCGAGGAGTTCAAGGCCGCGAAGGAGGCCCTTGGGGATCTGGCCCAGAGCGAGGAAGACCTGATGAGCTACATCTGCTTCCCCGATCAGGCCAAGAAGTTCCTCGCCGAGCGCAAGGCCAAGGAAGAGAACGTGGTGAAGTACACCATCACCGAGGCGTAAGGAGGCGGGCGAGATGAATATTTTCCCCGACGCGACCCTGACCGCTGTGCTGGGCTACGCCGTGGTCTTTGTGGGCTTGATCCTGCTGATGGCGGTCATCGCCATCATGGGCAAGATCATGACCGCCAAGAAGGCCGCCCCTGCCAAGCAGACTGCTCCCGCCGCTGGCGGCGCGGGCAACGTCCAGGGCTCCACGGTCCAGAAGCTGGACGGCCCCTTCGCCCCCGGCTCCGCCGGCGAGGTGAAGCTCCACGGTGTGGAGCCCAAGGATGCGGCCATGATCATGGCCATCGTGGCCGACGAGCTGGGCAAGCCTGTCAACGAGCTCCGGTTCAAGTCCATCAAGGAGGTAAAGTGAGATGAAATATAAGGTTACTCTGAACGGCAAGACCTACGAGGTCGAGGTAGAGCAGGGCCAGGCCATGCTCCTGGACGAGTATGAGGCCGTGGCCCCTGCCGCTCCC